>OCTA010000125.1_pt1 | contig 73112 bp, 96 predicted proteins | sample 1538991 | NCBI WGS metagenome assembly OCTA01 (sample SAMEA3539302, study PRJEB22396) | soil metagenome | biome: tundra; feature: field; material: soil | place: USA | collected 2010-05 | depth 0.15 m
CGACGTGAATAACGCGGTCATCGAGTTCGGTTATCAGGAGTATGGAGCGCCGCAGATCATCAACTGCACAACTCGCAACGACGCCTGCGTTGCGACCGCCGCCACGGTGCCTCCAGGAAACCAGCCGTTTTATTTTGCCTCGGAGAGTCCGGCCGGGGCTTCCTGCGCCTCTGGCTGCACGATCACTATTCCGGCCATCTCCCAGAGAGTCCTGTATTATCAGGTGCAGTATAGGACCGCTGGCAGTGCCGTAATCGCTACCGGTGCACCTACTTTGATAATGGTCCCATAACTATGACTATGACCAAACGAATCCTATCAATCATCGTCTTACTTACTTTGTCCTTGGCCCTCTTGATCTCCCAAGGCCCATGCACTCTCTGGAGTCAATCCGGTTGCGCTACGGCTCTCCAGATCCCCGGCACCTTCAACCCTACCCTTACCTTCTTCCTCTCCAACTCCGCCACCTCCTTCGCCCGCTCCGACTACTTAGCCTCTCTCCGTCCTCAGCCCAAGCCCTTACTCACCCTCCAAAACGACGCCCTTAGCGGCGCCTGGCTCAATACCAACGTCTCCTTGTTCGGTGCCCAGGGCGTGAACTATGCCTCCCTGATGAAATCTGCGGCGGGTGTATCGGTCCAGGACATCAACGTCTGGATCTCTGCCTTCGCTTGCGCCCCGGCCTACGTCTCCTATGGTGGGAGCGCGCTAAAGTGCGATGCTCCCGGCGGGGCTTTCGCCTTCGTCCCTTATGGCAACCCCGCTCCTTCCGGCGTCAACTCTTCGACTCCCCGCGCCCTGGCTCGCTACTACTACGACCAATTCATCGGATTCGCCGCCGCCAATGGCATCACCGTCCGTTTTGGGTGGTTCCCCAGCGGGAACGTAGTTTCCCAAGTCAATCCTTCTCCGCCCACCCAGCTCTCCCTCTGTAACGTTGTCGGCACCATCACCGAGACCGAACTCGAAACCTGCGTCGTTCCCCCTATGCAGGCGATGTTTGCTCTCTATGGATCGGCCATCGACTCCCTCCAAGTCCTGGAGGAGCCATCGGCCGGTATGCCCTCGGTCAACATCACCCTTACGGTCGCGGACACGGGCCTATTCATACGTCATATGTCGGTGGCCGCTAAAACCATCGTTCCCGGCGTCCACATAGGAGCGGCGGCGTTGGGCGGGGACTTCAACCACGGATTCTGGCCGGATTGGACCGCTAGTACGACGACTACGATTGGGACGCCGGCGGCCTGCATTTCAGGGACCACCTGTTATGCCCTCGACTTCCTGGTCATAGACCTATTCTCTAGTAATTGCGATCCGACTTACCCCGGCTCTACCTCCTATGAACAGACCCTCCTCAATTATCAAGGCACCCCCGGCACCCCCGGCTACCTCGTCAATGCCCGCGGCGTAAATAAGCCAGTTCGTATCGGGCAATCGGATTTCCCTATCTGGTGCCCTATAGGTGGCGCGGCTAATCAGCAGACCTCTATCCTCGGCCAATCCGATGTGCTCTGGCTCACTAGCGGGATAGCCCAGCAATGGCTTATCAGCTTCGACCGTTGGTGCTCCGTCCAAGGGATTCAATCCGTATCGATGATGTTCACATCCATCCCGCTATTCTGTCTGAGCGCCGACCAGACCAACGACAACGCGCTACCGGGCAGGCCCTTGGCCTCCTACTGCATGGCGCATCTCAGCCCCACCCCCATCGCCGCCACATACAAGCAATTGGCACTATACGGGCCGAGCGCGTTTTTGCAAGGGAATGTCGCTACGAGCGGGAACGTGGTGTTGGGGCACTAGGGAGGAAGACCGTAGGCTAGAGTCTAGGGAAGTTGCTAAAATGGCTCCATGGCCCCTCTCAACCCACCGCCGCCCTTTACCTTGGCCAACCTCCAAACCCTAGCCGCTGCCCTCGCCCAGGGTGTAACCGAGGTCCGGTTCCAGGATCGCACCGTCCGCTACTCTACCCCTACCCAGATGCAGATTGCCTACACCGCCATGTACAACGCCGTCTACCCTGGCAATGGCACGACCCCCGGTCCTACCCGCCAGTACCGGATGCGGACGGGGACGGGGATCAGGTGGTAGGGAGCAAGGGCTTGACAACTTCACAATAATTGTGATAATCTCGTAATCGATGGCCAATACCAAGTCCTTCGACAAGGCAATCCCGCTTACGATCTCGCTACGGACCTCCCTGGTAGAGAGCTTGAAGAAAACGGCTCGCAGAGAGGGCGTTTCGGTGAGCGCTCTGGTGACCCGGATGGTCCGTGCGGCACTGAAAGTGCGCCTCCAATGATCTGCTTGATTATTGCGATTCTAATCGCTCTACCCATGGCCGCTGGGACCATCACTACCTCTACCTGTACCACGTTCGGTGGAACCCAGACGCAGACGGACCCATCCTCCGCCTCCGTCCAGTGCTCCGATTGGCCGCGTCAAGATATTGCTGCCGCGAACGGTACTGTCTCTATCGGGCTGCTCTCTGGGCTTGTCTCGGTATGGTCCAACGACGATGCGTCCGCGACCGTCACCGAATCCTTCACCGAGTCCTTCACCGAGCTCACGACTCTGACCTGGAACATCTCCGTATCGCTCGACGGCCCGTGGGCCTATGTCCTACTCGATCTAGGTCCTCTCCAGGAGTCCTACGAGGAGTACACGACGCAAGGGTCGGGTGAATGGGCCTTCGATCAGGTCCTCCCGGCTGGGGACTATACATTCAGTGCGGTCGCGTCGGTGTCGGATGAAGGCAGCGCTGTCTTTTCAGCGGACCCGCCGCCTGTGCCAGAGCCTAGTACGTTTCTGTTGATATTGACGGGGTTGGCTCTGATTGTAATTGCGATTAGAAGGAAAGGAGACTCTTTATGACGTTCTACAAGTGGCTGATCTGGTTCTGGTCCATGTTCGGCTGGCTGTTCTTCCTACTGTTCGGAAGGCACTAGAAAAATGGCGATCCAAGCCCCACAACCTCATCCAGTCATCCGTCACATCGACCAGCGGGAAGCCCTACGCTCCCTAATCCGGGTCTGGTTGGCAACCCGCGACCAATTACTCTGGGTCTTTGTCTCGGGGGTTGACGGTGAGCCTATCGCCGAGATCAAGTTGGACAATCCGAAGGTCGCGGGGCTAGTATCTAGGGCCAACGCCTTCCGCGCGTGGATCGAGGAGCAGGCCAAGTCGATAGCCGAGGTCGAGTCCTTAGCCTGCCCGGTCGAGTCTGTCATCAAGGACGCGGTGCGGGAGGTCCTGACCGATGGCCGGCCCAAATTCCTGCTCGAACTCGGGACCGGGACATTCTGATTCCAACCGGATGCAAATGACGCTATACGATCCATTAGCTAGAGCACTTCTCGAACTTGACGCACTCGATTCCGAGATCCAGGCAGAGTTTGGCGATGGGCCACTACATTGTGGTTCTATCATGAAGCGGCACGGTTTTCATAGAGATGGACGCCTAAGACTTAGTTGCCGACAATGCGGAGCGACGAAGATTTGTGGGGAAGCACCAATCAGCGTCAAACGCCTTAGGATAATGCGTGCTATGGAATTGCTTAGGATGCCTGGAATCACGATCCGTGAAGCTGCTAGAATCGCTGGATGCTCAATCAATACGGTCCTTCCATTGGCTCGGTCAATAGATCTTCCGGCATGTCCATGCGGACAGCCCAGTGGCCATAGGGGATGGTGCCGTTTTCGTTTCGGGAAGTCCTCTCTCCGTCAGCAGTTCATGCGGCACTGGCATGTTCCTGCTTGAACTCGTAACCGGGACCTTCTGATGCCTATTGCAATCGTGAAGCAGATCTCCAAACTTGGTATTGTCGATTCCACCGTATTTCCCTCCACTCCTCTTGAGGTAAGGTCCTGTGATCGAACTTCGCAGTATTGTGAGGTGCGCGGCAGCTTTCCTGATCGCATCGACAATCCACTCTCGGCCTTTCCGGTGGACCGTGTTGGCATGTGCCCGGTTTTATGTAACTTGGCTGGGTATCCGTTCTCCCCTTATGGCATCGTCTTTGTCATGCCCCCTGGCGGCAGAATAGAAATAGACATGCTACCATCCTAATCAGGATGGCTTCCCTAGACCATATCCGCGATCTGTACGCCCCTCCTCAGCCCGATCCGCCTGCCTTATCCCTCGCCCCTAACTCCTCTACCGCCTCAGTCCTCTCCCCCCGCGCCGATTTCTACCCCCCTTACGGATCGGGCTCCGGGCAGCCCTACGCCGCTGCCTCTAACGGCCGGCGCCTGGGTGGCTGGCAACCTGCTCGCCTAGGCCCTACCACCTCCCTCTGGTCCACCCGCGACCTGATGCTGGCCCGCTCCCGCGACGAGATCCGCAACAACCCTCTGGCCGCCTCCGCCGCTGATAACTTCGAGTCCCAGCACGTAGGCAACGGCTTCCGGCCCCGCTGGAACTTAACCAACGAACGCCTCAAGCTCCAGATCGAGACCCAGTTCAACCGTTGGGCCAAATCCACCTCCATCGACTTGGCCGGCCGTCTCAACTTCTACGGTCTCCAAGCTCTAGCCGCCCGCGAGATCTTCGCCTCGGGAGAGGTCCTGGTCCGCCGCTACCTCCGTCCTCCATCCTGGCGGATGAAGGTCCCACTCCAGCTCCAACTCCTCCAGGCCGAGCAGATGCCTATCTGGCTCAACACCGTCGCGGGTGTAGGTTATGGTCCTACCGGCACCCCTGAAGGCAACGCCGTCCGCACCGGGATCGAGTTTGACCCTTTGGGCCGCCGCACCGCCTACCACCTCTACCGAGAGAACCCTGGCGAGACCATGTTCTACCCGCTTGAAGGCCTTCAGTTCATGCGGGTGCCGGCATCCAACATGCTCCACGTCTTCAAACCTTGGCAGGCAGGGTTGATGCGGGGCCAGCCCCACTTGTCGTCGGTCCTGGTCCTGCTCCATGAAATCGGCAAGTACATGGATGCTTCCGTGGTCAAGAAGCAGATCCAGACCATGTTTGCCGCATTCATTGAGAAGGCCTCTCCCGATGGCGATGTCCTGCCCCCGTCCCTGCTCCAGCCCAATGGCCAGGCGGTCCCCTATGGCGGGTCACCGTGGCCCCAGCCCTATGGCACTGTGGTATCGGACATCGAGACCGGCACGATCCAGAACCTCTTCCCCGGCGAGAAGATCATCTTCCCTCAGCTCCCCGCTGAATCGGACATGAAGCAATTCATGGACATCGCTTTACATCACTTCGCCGTCGCCATAGGGATGACCTACGAGCAGGTGACTGGGGACCTCAAGGGCGTTAACCTCTCCTCCATCCGCGCCGGGATCTTAGACTTCCGCCGCAAGTGCGAGCAGTTCGTCAACAACATCCTGATCGCCCAGTTCGGTATCCCGGTAGTGAGTTGGTTTCTTGAAGAAGCGGTCCTCTCAGGCGCTTTGAAGCTCCCCAACTACGCCCGCGATCCCGAGGCCTACCTGGACATCGATTGGTTCCTCTCCGGCTGGCCCTGGATCGATCCTGAGAAGGATGTCCAGGCCCATGAAGCGGAAGTCCGCGGCGGATTCGATTCTAGGGAGGCGGTATGTGCGGCTAAGGGATTGGACGTGACGACAGTGGACGCCGCCCAAGTACGCGATAACGCCCGTGCCGACCGTATGGGTCTGGTCCATGAAACCGATCCTCGCCGCATCCTGATCGGGCGCCAATCCGACGCGACCGTGGCCCCTCCCGTCGAGACTCCAGAGGGGTTGGCGGAGGTTGGGAAGGCGGAGGAGAAGGGATCGCAGGACGATGCCGGATCTAACGACTAGTACTACTAGTATTTGATGGTATTATTGAAATTGATACCACCGGTGGCTATTGGCTCCCGGTAACCGGGTAGCTATCAATGCCAGTGCGTATAAGACCACAACCACAAGAGCCTTTTGGAGCGACGGCTGTGGAGGTCGATCCCACCCATAACGTCATCGCCTTGGTAAGAGCGGAGAGCCGACGCCAGGACGATCTGAGAAGGTGTGAGCAGAAGTATCAAGAGGCGGCGGACCAGCACCAAAAAGAGGTAGCGGCATTGCGTGCCGAGTATGCCTCTAAACTGGATGCCAAGGAGTCGGCCCGGCTTGACGCGATCCGCTCAGTGGACCAGGCTAATGTCACCACTGCTGCTCAACAGACCCTCATCGCCGTCAATACCCTCGCGGCGACCGCGGCAAGAGACGCCGAGACCCTGCGTACTGCCTTGACAAACACCGCCGCTACGATTGCCACCCAGACCGCGCAGACCGTCGCCGGACTTACGGAGCGCATCACGGCGCTAGAGAAGGCTGTTAACCTCGGTGCCGGACGTGGCGCTGGGTTCTCGACTAGCTGGGCTGTGTTGGTGGCCGCTGTATTGATGTTGGGGACATTGCTCGCGGTATGGAAATCGGCGCCCGCATCCCCGCCTCAAGTCATCTACGCTACACCGCCGCCCGTGACGACTCCAGCACGTTAGAATAGAGGCGTATGCGTGAACACGATTTCTGGGAACGGGCCTTGGTCCTGCTTGGTAGAATAGAGTCGTCGCTAGAATCTATCGCCCCACGGAAGCCTTCCACGGCGGTTTCATTCAGCAGCAAGTTTGAGCAGGTACAGAAAAAGGAGAAAAGCAGTATGGCACTTACGGCACCACTAAACGTTAGAAACTATAAGGATTACATCATCGGATTCGACGGCAGCACTCCACCTGAACCGGGGGCGCAACTCGGCCCCGGTCAGACGCTCACTCTCGTATCCACCGACACCTCCACCGTTACCTTTACCCCCGATCCCACCGCACAGCCCGACAACGAGGGCGTGGCTTCGGTGGGGTCTTTCGGGGTCAACTTCCTCAAGGTCGGCGGCCCTGTTACCGTCACCGCGACCGTCACGAACGCGGACGGCAGTGTGGTGGGGGCGCCGCTCGTCGATACCATCACCGTTACCCCGGCGGTAGCGGGAGTGGCGGTGGCCTTCGGCGATCTGTTCGAGCAGCCGCTTGCGGCAGGTGTAGCGGCAGGTGCAGTGGCATTGGCCAAGCCCGTAGCCAAGCCGGCAGTAACCGCGCCGGTAACCCCGGTAGTAACCGCTCACCGGCCGTAAATAGCTCCGGTAGGCCGGGCACAAAAACGGCGGCGGACCTGGAGGGAGCCCGCCGCCAACCCATGCACGCTTATTTCACCGTTCGCGTTTTCACACTGCGTCGTCCATGATAGCATCAATGTAGGTGCCTAGCCAATGCGCGTGCTGATTACCAGTTCCCACCTTCGCCGCAGATTCTGGTCCGCCTATGCCCGCCTTCGTTTCTTTGTTAAGCGGAGGCTATTTTGAAGTCTGCCTTGCTCCACCTCGCCGGGACCGTATTCGATTCGCCTCTCGCCATCATCCCCGCCAAACTTGAAGCCATCCTTCGAGCCGTCGGCCCGCGCCTGGTCCTAGACCAATCCGCCATCCACGACCTGATCGACCGCGGCGATCTTAGAATCTACGATGGCGGGAGATTGGCCTTCGCCGATACCCCTACATCCCCAGCCGGGCAGCAATCCAAACCCGATAAGGGATACGTCTGCACAGACTCCGGCGTAGCGATCATCCCTATCCACGGGACCTTGATGAAGTCCGGTGGATGGATGTCTGCGGCCTCGGGCTGCTCCTCCTACCAAGGTGTCCGCACCGCATTCGACGGTGCCCTGGACGACGCGAAGGTCCGAGCTATTCTCTTCGACGTTGATTCTCCTGGAGGTACTACCCATGGATGCTTTGAACTCTCTGACTACATCCGTTCCTGCCGTGGACGCAAGCCCATGTGCGCTTGTGCCAACGATCTCGCGGCCTCTGCCGCCTATGCTCTTGCGAGCGCTGCCGACTCCTTATGGGTCACTTCTACTGGGGCTGTCGGATCGGTAGGTGTCTTCGCCCTCCACGTCTCCCAAGCCTCCCTCGACGACAAAACCGGGCTCGCCTATGAGTACATCAAGTACGGCGCCAAGAAGACCGAAGGCAACCCCCACGAGCCTCTAGCCAAATCCGCTCGTGCCGATATGCAGGCGGAGGTTGATCGGCAAGGCGAGACCTTCACCGCTTGTATTGCAGCCAATCGGGGGGCTGATCCCAACGCGATCCGCGACCTGGAGGCCTCCGTCCTATTTGGCGCCAAGTCCGTCCCCCTGCTCGCTGACGAGGTTGGTACCTTCGCCGATACCTTGGCCTATCTCGAAGGCCTTCTTGACAAAGGCGTTGACAGGGGAGTAAGGGGAAGTGCTAGTCTAGGGACAGGACGAACGGCGTCCCTAGCGACCATGCCCGCAATCCCGGCCCACAAGACCTCGACCTCAGCAAAGAGTTGGGACGGTCCCGGCAACAAACGGAGATTACGTGAGGACGAGACCACTGGTTACTACCGAAAAGCTTATGCCTTCCAAAACCCACCCCCGGCGAACCCAAGAACAAAAGCCGGTTATAAGTTCGTTCATCATGAAGTGTCTGGCGATGGGTCCGTTGGGGCAGCTAATCTACGAGGATGCTCTAGCTCGATCGCCGTTCTTAACGGAGGCCGGTCGGGGACCGTACTCAAAGCGGGAGATCGCAAAGGTGTCTACGCACACGTCTCCGCCCACCTTCGAGACGCCGGCAAAGACCCCTCCCCTCTAGCCTCTTACCAGTCCTACTTGCTGGGCGCTTCAGCCTACGCCGCTGAGAAGTCCAACCCATCTCTTGCCACCGAAGTCGCTACCCTACTTGCATCTACCGACTTCAGTGTGGTAGATCTTGATCTTGAGTCCCAAACTACTGCCGAGAAGGCAGAAGGAGCCGAGTCCATGGCCAAGAAAACCGAACCCGACGAGTACATGAAGAAGGGCAAGTCCAAAGCCGAGTCCGATAAGGACGAGAAGGCTGAGTCGGCCAAGAAGTCCGAACCCGAGGACGACGACGAAGACGAGGACGAAGAGCCGGACGACGACGAGGACGACGAGAAGGACGATAAGAAGAAAAATGGCAAGAAGGCCACCTCCGCCTCCTCCGATGACGAGGAAGACGAGGAACCTCCCGCTAAGAAGAAAGGCGAGTCCAAAGGCTCTCCCGCCGTCCAACCCGGTAAGGGCAAGAAAGCTGTAGCCGCCGCCAAGGATGACGACGAGGACGAGGACGAGGAAGAGCCCGTCGAGCCCGCCCCCAAGAAGAAATCGACCAAGGCCAACTCCGCCGCCCGCGAGATCTCCGACCTCTGCGTGATCGCCGGGTACCCGCGCCTGATCCCCAAGTACCTCGCCGCCGGCAACTCGGTGGACCAGGTCCGCCACTGGCTGGCCAAGCGCCGATCCGCCGCTTCCGCCGAGAACCCCACCAACGGAAACTTCTCCTTCGGCGCCCCGGTCGGGAACTCGTCCCTAGACCGTGCCATCCAGCAGGCCAAGACCATGGCATTGAACTCGGGTGGCAAGATTGCCGAGGCCGACGCTCTCGCCCGCATCCTGGCTGCCAACCCAACCATCTACGAAGACTACGACGAGGAGCGGCGCCGGGTGGCCCAGCAGGGCACCAATCGAGACATCGCCAAGTACGCCACTGCCCAGCAACGGACTATGAAGGAGTTGGGCCTGAGTTCGGAGTTCGGGTCGCCTCCCGCGGCGATGGGGTAGGGGGTAGTGGTAGGAACCAAGTTGATCGCCGATAGGCGGCTTGGGTTCCGACCATCGACTTTGCAATGTAAAGTTTTTGGTTGTACAAAGTTATCAGTCGCAGTCGCAGTAACTACCGCCGGGATGGCGGAAGGAGAGCAAGATGCCTTACAACGAGCGGGCCTTACAGAACATCATCAGCGCCCAGGCCGGTGCCGATCTGTCCGCCAAGCAGTTCTACGCCGTGTCCTTGGTCAATGACACTTCCCAGCCCGTCCCTGGCGTCCACATGGTGGTCTCGACCGCCGCCAAAGCCTGCACCGGTATCCTACAGGACAACCCGGTCTCGGGCCAAGCTGGCGGTATCCAGGTTTCCGGTACCACTCCAGCGGCCATCTCCGCTTCTCAAGTAGTCACTGCGGGCACGACTTACCTGGAAGTAGACTCGGGCGGCACGTTGATCCCACACAATGTAGGGACCATCGTGGCGTTGGCCCTTGAGACTTTGGCCTCAAACGCTTCGGTCGCAATTATCACTGTGATGTTGCTGCCGGGTAACTTGCCGCTGGCGTAAGGCGGGAAGCACGTTTGGAAGTTTGGTTTTGTAGTAAAGAAGTGCTGGCCGACCGGCTACGGTCGAAAGATAGGAGTTACGGGGCCAGTAAATCGGTAGTACTACTGCCGCGAGGCAGAAGGAGTTTTGATCGATGGCACAGCCCACTCTCTCGGACGTACATGTAAACGCGATCCTGACGAACATGTCTAACATGTACTCTCAGGACGATAAGAACTTCATCGCCCGCGACGTGTTCCCCCTGATCCCGGTCCCCAAGCTATCTGACCGGTACTTCACTTACTCGCGTGCCGACTTCAACCGCAACCAGATGCGGAAGCGGGCGCTCTCGTCCATGGTCGCTACGTCCGGATACCGCGTGGACAACCAGCCCTCTTACCTCTGCGATGTGTGGGCACTGGGCCGTCCGATCGACGACCAGCTCCGTGGCAACGCCGACTCGCCCTTGAACCTGGACCTCGAAGCCACCCGCTTCCTGACCAACGCGGCTCTCATCAACCGCGAGTACTCCTGGTTCTCCACCTTCTTCACGACCGGCGTCTGGACCAACCAATGGGCTGGCGGCGCTGGCGCTTCGGGCGCTTACCCGGTCACCCCTCCCACTACCCCGGCCACCACCTCTTACACGTTCCTGAAATGGTCGGACCCGTCATCGACTCCCATCCAGGATATGCGGCACCTGAAGACGATCACGCAACTCACCTGCCTCTACCGCCCGAACAAGGCCGTGATCTCCCGCTTTGTCCTCGACACGCTCCTCGACCACCCCGATTTTGTCGCCCGTATCCTGTACGGACAGAAAGACGGCAAGTCCCCAGCCACCGTGGTCCTCCAAGCCATCGCTGAGATCTTTGAATTGGACCGCGTCCACGTCGCCGACGCCATCTACAACACCGCTGGAGAGTTCGCCGGCCCCGACTCCGGTGCCACCTACGCCACCGCCACCTACAACGCGGGCGTTAACGCGGGTGAAAACAACCAGTTCTTCGCCGGCAACAATATGTGGATCGGGTACACCCCGGCCGCCCCTGGCATTATGACCCCAGGATGTGGTTACACCTTCGCCTGGACCGGGTACTTCGGGGCGACTGCGGCTGGTGAGCGAGTCTCATCCTACTACTTCCAGCCCACCCGCTCCACCAACGTCGAGATCGAGTCCGCCTACGCCCAGAAATTGGTCTCGGCGGACATGGGAGCTTTCCTGAGCAACTGCATCTAAGGTTCTAAGGTTATCTACAAAGGAGTCATTGCGATGCCGCTACCGACACAGCCAGTACAGCCAGTAAGACAGGCCGTACCCGTTAACAATCCGCCAGTTTTAGGAGTGCCACCAGCGGTGCCACCTATCACCGCCCAGACATTTACCCCGCCTGCACTGGTCAACCCGGATGCTGTCCTCGGATCGCCTGGTTCCCCTGCTCCTGGACAGCCTGGCTCTCCGGCCCCTGGATCTCCTGGCTATCTAGGATCTCCAGGATCGCCTGGTTCCCCTGCCTCCGACTCTTTCACCGCTGAGCCTTTCACCGATCCGATCACTGGCGCTTACAGGCCCTCTCCGTCGGAATCCGGCATGTCGGCCCCGCTGGTAGTCCCCGCGCCAGCCCTTGCCTATGGCGCGACCTACCCGAACTCGATCATGCCTCTGGTCATCCCGCCCACTTCCACCTACAGAGGCGTGGCATATGTCCGTGATGCGGTCCAGACCTACCTCTCTCAACATCAGGTGACCGGCGAGGCCAAGGACTACCTGGAGTCCTTCTTGCGCGACTCGCTCGCCCATCTCCGCAACCTCGATGCCCAAGCCGCGTCTGTGGGAAGGGCAAAGGCAGCGGACAAGTTGGCGGCCCAGTCCTCAACCGACGATAGGGTGGTTGGCAACCTGCCAGACCCTCCTTTGTTCATCGCCAAAACGGACTTACCCGAGGCGCAAGTAGGCCGTCCCTACTCCTTCGCTTTGTCCCCGACCGGAGGTCTGACCCCCCACAAGTGGTGGATCAGAAGCGGTAGCACTGGCGGTCTTACGCTCTCCGCCGCGGGCGTGCTCTTTGGCACTCCTACCGCCGTCGGCGATTACTCCTTCGACGTAGAGGTGGGAGACTCGGCTGGGTTGACGGCTTCCGAGGTGTTGAGCCTCCACGTCGTCGCTTACAAGGCTTGAGGGACTTCTGGGACCTTCATTATGTTCGCCCAACTTCCATGGGACCTCCTAACCCGCTCCGGGACCGAGATCCCCTCGTTCCGCGCCATCCGCCGCCCTATCTCTACCTGTGGCACGACGGTAGCGGTGGGCGATGAACTCCCCTCGGACCTTTTCCCGCCGCCGATCCGCCGAGCCCGCTTGCGGCAGTTCTACGAGTCGATGTTGATCGAGCCGGCTGTCGCTCCACCCAAGACTTTACAGGAGCACAGGGATCGGGCCAGGGCCAAAGTGGCAGAGGCCCAAACCGCCATCTTAGAATCTAGCGGGTCTAGCGCGCGAGGCCAGGGACGGCTCAGACCTCCGCGTTTCGCCAGTCCCGCCAAGCCCCAAGGAGGGGTCTAAATCGTCATGGGCGTAAACACACTCACTCCCGGCCAGCCTCTCTTGGTCCGTGGGCTGCAAGTAGTCCCGACCGGCTCTCCGGCTGGTCTCTCCGGCACTGGCCGTGTGAAGTTGCATGCCCATGCCATCTACAGTTTCACCAGCGATGGTGGGGCTATCTCCACTATCACGCCCAAGCAGACTGCCTTCATTCCAGCCAATGCTGTCCTGATGGATGGGATGGTGAACGTGACAACCCAATGCGCCGATTCCGCTTCGGGTACCGCTACCGTATCGGTCGGCGTGAGCAACACCTTGGTGTCCGGTACCAACACGACTTGCATCCTGGGAGTAAGCGGCGGTGCCATAGCCAATCTGACTACCGACGCTCTGATCCGTTCGCTGTGCAATACCACTCCGGTCAAGACCTCGACCAGCGGGTATCTCACCGTGACCATCGCTACACATGCTCTATCGGCTGGGGTGATTGAGATCGACCAAGACTATTACGTGACCACGAACGCCTAATGCGATCCGCAATCACATTAACGGTTGTCCTGGGGGCGATGATGGCTTTGCCACTGCACAGCCAGTCCCCTTCCCCGGCCCCTTCTCGCGCCTTCCACGTCTACGGCCAGACCCTTTCCTCGACCCCCGGCTACCTGACCGTCCTCGAGTCCGGTGTCCTGACCAACTCCACCCATACCTCCCTCAATCTTGATGGCTTGGTTTTCTCTAACCTCGATTCCGTAACTCATACCGTTACGCTGGTAGATTGCCAATCCACTCCCGCCACTATGGTATTTGCCGTGCCCGCCTCTCCTATGATCTGGACTATCTCGTTACCCGATGTGCGGATGGTGGGTTGCGCCAAGTTCTCGGTAGACTCTGGCGGTACCGCGGCGACGGTGTGGGCGTGGGCGACCGGGACGCGGTAGGGATTAGTAGGATAAAATAGTAGGCGATGGTCATCGTCTACATCTTGCTAACCTGGAACCACACACCCAAAGGCGTCGTGGCGACTAAACGCAGGGCCTTGAATAAAGGATATGGCGTGTGGCCAGAGGGCACGAACGGATATTTTATGGAGACATTTGTTGAGGGATTGACATATGCCTCTATGAAGCGGAAGTGGTCGGACCCGAAGTCCAATCCTGTTCGTGGCTTTCGTACCATCAAGTCTGTCGTAGATGTGATAGTTTCACGGGCGACTGGGACTAGATAAGTTGGTGCGGCAACTAAGGATCGGTGTTTAGACCGACCGCCTGCTCCCCCTATGTGAACTAGGCGCGGACTTTAGTTGCCACAGTATTATAATAACATTTGTGGGATTCTTTTCCTCAGTAGCGCTCCTCGACTCCACCGTCCTAACGGTCCTCTCCGACGGCTTCGTCACTCTCCACTTCCAAACCGGGGAGCTAGACCTGACCGTCCCCTTCACCTTCGAGAACCCCGCCATGCGTGAGGACTATCAGCCGGGCCTGCCCCAGTCCATAGTCAACCCCGTGACGAACCTGCTTCTATTCGTCAAGCTAAACGGGACGGCCCAGTTCCCCGGTATCGTGCAGTTGAGCCGCAACAACGCAGGTGCCCCTGCAAATCTCCCGACCTCAATCGGGGATACCGCTACCGTGAATGGCATCTATTACGATATCCACCGCGTCGATGTGGATAGGGAAGGCGGGGCCTGCCTGCACTTGAAGAGGAAGACCTGATCCATGCTCGACCCCGATCTAGTCTCCGGCGCGTTAGTCCAAGCGGTCCAATCGATCCCTGCCGTCTCTACCTACTTCGGTGGCCCCTCCGCTATCTTCGCCCATAACTTCCTCTATGGGGTCGAGAACGCCATCGGCAAGTCCCTCTACGAGATGCCTTCCCCATCCTGCCTGATCGCCTACGTCAAGTTCCTGGGCGGTAACTTCAATGGCATGACGGTCTGGAAGCACATGCTGGAGCTCTACGTCCGTCCCCTAAACTCGGCCTCCCCCGGCCCCGATGGCGGTCCACCTCCCTGCTCCACCCAGCATTTGCTGTGGCTTATCCTGAACTCCCCTCTCGGTATCGTATTCCCTACCGACGCCCCGGACGGCGCCCCTCCGGCAGGGTTCCTAAACATCCGCCAAGTCCGTCTCCTGGCCGACCTCCTCCCTATGGACACCCCTAACTTCGCCCCTCGCCAGGACGATACCCTGACCGATTTATTCTGTGCGGCGATCACGATCCCGGAGTATGGGGATGCGGGGTTGAGCGGGACATGATAGGATTGACTTTGTAGGTTGCATTTCTATTGCAGTCGCTACCGTCGTGAGACGGAAGGAGGCTTTAATTGTCCGTCACGCCCGTAACTAGAGTCCAAGGCCTTATCCTCGGCCTTAGCATCCAAAAACAGCTTGCCGCCTCCTCTCTCTCCCCTGCGCCATTCGCCCGTTGGCGCAAGCTCGATATGAAGGTCCCCTTCGACCTTTACCACACCGAGAACGATGCCCACGAGATCGGTAAGGCCACTGAATTTGCCACCGCCGTCTACAACACCTCGGTTGAGCCTTCCCCTACGACCATCGAGAAGTACGGGTCGGCCGAGTTCACCGCCTGGGCTTGGGTCTATGCCCTCTCCGCCTTTTCCGCCTCCGGCAATACCCCCGGCTCCGGCATCTACTCCATCGTGCCCCTGGACCCTAACGCGGCCCTAGGCCTCGAACCCTTATACTTCTCAGTCATCTCCATCCTCCCAGCCGGCGGTGCCTACGCCGTGGATCTCGCCCAGATCGGATGCGGTATCGAATCGGTCGAGACCACCTTCAAGTTCGGGCCAGGCCGCGAGTCTGTATCCACTAGAGCTGAGTACGTCGGCTTGGGTTACAACACCCTCAACTACACCACCATCCCAGGGTCCTCGGTCCAGAACGAGAACTACATGTACTCGTCGGCGTTGACGATGACCTTGGTCCCTATCTCCGGCCCCACCCTCAACTACGTCTCGAACAAATCCATCCTCTCCGGTACCATGGGCTGGAAGAACAATTTCAATATGCAGATGCGGTATCTGCCTGGGTCCGGGTTCGACGCCTCTGGATTCCAGGTCGGCGACCGCCTGCTGATCGGCGTCCGCGCGCCCTCTTTGCAATTCACGGTGTTCCTCGATCCTACCCAACCTGAATACGCCGCTCTCATCGCCCAAACCACCTACGCCGTCACGATCAAGATCACCGACCCAGGCGGTACCCATTACGTTCAGTGGAACTACACCACCGCCAACTTTAACATGGTCGAGACGGTACAGGAGTCCGGTTTTGTAGCGGTGACCTGCACGATGATACCGCTGTTCGGGTCTACCGCCTCCGCAACGGGTGCGAACGGGCTGACCAATTTTCTGACCGTGACCGCGAACTGCGCACTCTATAATATCGGGAGTTGATTACCAAGTACCAAGTACCAAGGAGCTAAACTATGGCTGGATTCAGAGCTAACGTCGTCCGCGCTTACAACGATGGGGTCTCGACCTTGTCCCTTAACGAGCAGGTGACCGGTAACTACACCGCAAATCTGTCGGTCTCGGTCCCCAACCTAGGCCCTTCCACCTACACCAATTACCTCTGGAACCTGAAGAGAGCGGATGTCCAAGCTATCTGCATCACCGCTGTCGCCGCTTTAACCATCTTGACCAACTCCTCCTCAGCCCCTACCGATACCATCAATCTGGTCGCTGGACAGTGCTTGGTCTGGACGCTTCAGACCGATGCCATCGGCGACCTTCCATTCTCCGCCGATGTCACCGCCGGGATATTCGTAGCGAACAACTCAGGCGCCGCCTCTCAGTTGGATATCAGGGCGATCTGCAACTATTAGGGATTGGGTACGGTACGTAGGTCTCGCGGTCGGTACTCCGGCCATGCCACAGAAGCTTTGCCGCTCAACGGGTCGGGCGGGAAGGTGGGACCATGCGGCGCCAACGCGGCAGGCGCAACCCAAGGGCACGGCAGGCACTCGGGCGACGGCGCGCTGGCTTCCACTGAGCATAACGTCAGTACCAGCACTACGGCGATAAGGAGAACCAGCACTGCCAAGACGAACTTCATCAGCACTCCTGCCGAGACGAACTTCATCTCGCGCCATGCTGATCATGTATAGGTTGGGCCTGCGCTGCTGCGGTCGGGAATTCCGTAGACGCCAGGTTGAGCCGAAGCCGGTCGCGTTCCCCGGTCGCTTTGATAAGCTGCTCGCGTAGTTGGGTCATTTCCTCGAGCCGATCCGAGGCTAAAGTCGTAGCCGTGGCCAATTCCTTACGCAGCCGTTCCACTTCCAGCGACCATGATGCTTGACGCGTGCTTGGGGCCTTATCGATGTCGTCCGTGTTGATGCGGACTGCGGATGGAGCTAGGCTGTGCTCAGTCGTATCGGTACAATACCATGCGAGCACGTAGAGCCGGGCACACGCTGCCAATGGCTCAAAATCATCGGGGCGTACTCCTCGGCCGGCAAGCTCTTTGCCCATCTCGATCAGATCGGCGGCAAATTTGTTCCGGGCATTCAAGTTCTGTTCAGCCATCGTCTTTTCACCTCACGCCGTAATCTTAGCACGCCACTTCGTTCTCATCCCGCCTCTTCCCCTTTAGCCTCCGCCGTAACGATCAATCTCCCCGGCACCGCTGTTGTCTCGATCATCACCCGATCCCCTGGCTCTAGCCCAGTCTTCTCAAATATCGCTTTGGGGATGGTGACGATGGCTACGCCGCCGACCACTCGGATTTTGACAATTTCGCGCATGTACTAGACCATATGCTACCATATGTTCATGGTAAACGCTTATCTGGTGTCGTTCATTATCCAATCGGAACATTCTATGACCGAGGTCGAGTCTAGCCTGAAGAGTTCCATAACCGATGATGGAGATGTTGTCCTTGTAAATCCAACGCTTTACAAGGTAGAGGAGATTCCGAATTTATCGACCCCCATCCATCTCTACAGTTCCTTCGTCCCAGACCCATCCCAGCCCCGAGGAGGAAAGTAATGTACGGTGATCTTCCTCTCATCGATTCCGACTCTACCGACGGGTCTACCCAGACCCAGACCCAAACCCAGACCCCCGGCTTCCCGGTCCTGATCCAGAACTCCCCGACCGGTCCCAAGACCTGTGTCCTTCGCCTCCCCGACACCGCCGAGATGCTGACCTATATGGGGGCGCTAAAGTCCCGCGTCCGGCTTCTGGGCAATCGCAAGTCGAAAGGCGACGACATCCCCAACCCCTCCGCCGTCCTCAAGCTCTTCAAGGCTATCCGCATCGATCGGATCACCGACCAGAACGACTTCGACGCCGACGAGGCCCAGTACGCGATAGACCTTCTGACCACCCACAAGATCAAAGGCACCCCGGTGCGCAGTGGCCAGTCCTATACCATCGTCATCGCCACCTTGTTCGGCGATTGCACACATGTTGTCCGTATGCCATATCAAAAGGAACGGGCGGAATACGAGCGTCTTTGCTGCGACCCGACCAGTCTCCCACATGGTGTCCAGGAACTCCGCTACCCGCCCGAGGTAGCCTGTAAACTCTACGACGCTATCGTCACCTCGTCGGAGGGCTATAATCCCGGCGTCGATGTCCCTCCAATCCACAAACGCACTGTGGTCATCGAAGTCGTCAACCAGTTGTCGTCGCTCGACCCGGCGCTAGACCCTTTAGCCTAGAGCCGACCGAGTGGCCGGACCCGGTACCATTCCGCCTGCTCTTCTACCGTTTGCTACGGTCCCGCGACCCAGAGATGTGTCAGGGTGGGGAGTTAGGCGCCCGCCGCTGTAATCTAGCCGTCCTGGTCGAGTGTTCGGTCTGTCTGCACCAGTGGGAGCCGGATGATATGGGAAACCCCGAAGACCGTCTCTCTAAATACACCGGGGGATGTCCAGAGTGCGGGTCTTCCGGTATCGTCCCTCTCCGTTGTGACCGCTGCCCGGTGGCGGAGATGGAGTGGCAGCGAGGTAACTCCGCTGCCGGCCGGCTATTGGAGAGAGCCTTAGACCTCCGCTTCGACCTGGAGAAGGGCATCCCCTTCCCCGAGATCACCAGCGAAGAAGCGACCGCCCTTAGAATCATGCAGGACGAGGAGCGGAAGTGGGAGGCCGAACTCAATGATCGGCAGAGACAGGAGATGAAGCAGATGGAGTTAGAGAGGCGGATGATGGGTCAGGGGCAGGGACACGGGGCGATGCGGAGGCGGTAAGCGGTAGGCGGTAGGCGGTAGACTTGAATCATGGCCACTTTCGAGACCCGCATCTCCCACACCCGAGACCTCACCTTCTCCCCCTTCTCCTCTGAGCAAATGACCATGATCGGTGACGTGGCCCTTAAATCCATTCAGGATCGTATGCACCGCGCCGTCGATATCACCGATGGCCCAGCCAAGCCCCTATTCGATCCTTATGCCGCCCGCAAGCTCAAACGCGGTCTATTCCCAGTCCGCGACTGGTCCTACAGTGGAGGCTTGCAACGCTCGCTCAAGGTCATCCGCGCCAATGAGGATCACGTAGAACTAGGCCCTACCGACTCCCGCGCTGACAAAATCCTGACCGGTCGCCGCGGTGACAATATGTGGCCCGCCTCCCCTAAGGACTGGGAGAAGATCCAAGCCGAAGTCCGCGACTCCCTCACCCGCAACTCCTCCATCCAGATCCGATGGGTGGACGTAGCTTAGCTAACGCCGTTACAATGAGATGAGCAATAGATATGTCCTTCGCCGGCGGGTCCAACGTCTTCTCTATCGATTTCAACCCCGCTTCCGTCCTAGCCAACCTCCAGCGTGTCCAGAAGGAGATCGATAAGTTAGGCGTGGGTGGTTCCGCTGATGTCAAGGCCCTCTCCGCCGCCTTCGACAAATTCTCTACCCAAGTCGTCTCCGGCACCGACAAAGCCGAGAAGTCCTTCGACCGGCATCTCCAACGCCTCCGTGAGATCTCCGCCGCCTACGGCCGTACCGGCGTCGAGAAGCTGAATGCCCAGCGCCAGATCGAACTAGATCTAGCCACCAAGGCTGGGGACCGCTACGGCAAACTCGCCGAACGATTGAAGGAGATCAACCGTCTCTACGACGATATGGCCAAGCGGGCTGGAGGAGCGGGCGGGGCCGGCGCTGGAGGCCTGGAGCAATCCGGCATCCGCGCCCTGCGAGGTCTGCGGGATATATTTGAAGGGCGGATGGCTTACGGGGAGGTGCAGATTGGGCGTTCGCTCTGGGGTCTGTCCGGTGGGGCATTCGCCGCTGGTGGTATAGCCGCCGCCATCGCCGGTATCACCGCCGCTGCCATCGCTTCTGCCAAATCCCTTGCCACTTACGGTGTTGAGATCCATAACGTCGAATTGCGCACTGGTTTGACCGCTAAACAGGTCACCGCTTTTGGATACGCCGCCAAACTCTCTGGACAGGACGTATCCATTTTCGAGCGGACCATGCGTGGTCTCACTCAAGCCGTTGAGGACCAATCCTCCCAGGGCGAGCGCGCCCGTGGCTGGCTGACAAAGTTCGGCGTGGACATCCGCGGACTCCGTGAGGGGACTATCTCTACCGCCGACGCTTTCCTTCAAATCTCCCATGGCATCGGTGAAATCTCCAATCCTTTGGAGCGCAACAAGGCTGAACTGGATCTCTTCAAACGCGCGGGCATTGAAGCTATCCCGGTCATCGAGGGCTTAGAGAAGGCTTTCAAATTTGCTACGGACCAAGGCTGGGGTCCCAACGATAAAGACGTAGAACGGTTCCTCGGCTATCAGCAGTCGTGGGTTACTCTGTCGATGAATATCGAGGAGGCCACCCGCAATATCAAAATGTTCTTCGCGGAGTTGCTGGCCGGCCCCGCTGGTTTCCTCCAATCTACCGGCGGTGGTGCATCCCGTCCGAATACCGCCTCGTCCGGTAGCGGATATGGGTTGCTGGGAGATCTGTTACGGATGAATCCCAGTTTTATCCCTTTAGGCACTCCTACCCGTCCAGCTAATCTATCCAGTGTAGGATTCGACGAACCTACTGAATCGCACAAGGCCCAAGTAATCTCTAACCTACTGCGTAATCAGCAGGAGCGTGGAGTATCTGCCGTCCTAGCTCGCTATGGCGGGTCCGAAGCACGCTTGAAGGCGGCGGAGTCTGAACTTTCCAAGATGCCGGGTGGCGATCCTTATGCCCCTGGTTATTTAGGTAGTCCAGAGCAGGCCGACGCTTACATGCGTAAGAACGCGGAAGTAGACGCTATGAAAGCGGCCTCGCAGGGTGGTAAGCGACTAGAAGAGGAACGCCGTCACGCCGAAGAACAAATCGCTAAGACCAAAGTTGATGTAGCCTCTCGCCTCTCTACCCCTAACTTCCAATTCCCCGCTGCCCGCGAACTCCGCTCTTTCGCCGAGTCTAATGCCGGACGCGCCTACCCAGACTTGGTCTCTCAGATGCAGGCCATCCTCCGCCCTGAGTTAATCCAGCAGGAGCAGGATGTCATGCGTAAGGCTGGGATCTCTTTCTTTGGCAACTCACCGATCCAAGGCGCCCCTCTCACCGGCCTCGCCCACGAGATGACTGAGCGAACCGCCAAAGAGGCCGAGACTGAGCAGCGTCATCAACGGGACGCCGAGGACCGGCAGTTCCAGGAACAACTTCGTGGGGGGATAGCGGGAGACAAACTCCAACGCCAAATCCGCCAGTTTGGTTACGAAGACGAACGGCTCGACCTTCAGCGTGAGGGTGGCAAGGCCATGCAGTTGTCCGAGTTGGGGGCGGCCGGCGGAGGCCGTGGCTCTCAGCGGAATGCCATCACCGCTGGGATGGAGAAGCGCATTGAGTTATCCCGCCAGCTTGAAGCCCTTGAGCATAAGCAAGTTAATGAAGAGTGGGCGGAATCGTCTAAAGACGAAGAAGCTATCTACCAGATGCGCCTCGGTCACGCAGCCGCCATTCATACCCAAGAGCGATCCATGATAGAGGCACGGGTTGAAGGAGAGGTCCAGATAGCCGAGTTGCGGAAGAAGGAGATCGACGATGTCAAGAAACAAATCGAGGGACTATTAACCGGACTTATCACCAAGCCCTCCCAGTTCGGCCGTCAACTCGCTACCTTCGCCCAGCACCAGTTGATCTCGGGTGTGACGGGACCGATAAGCGGCGGGTTGGCGCAGATGCTATATGGCGGAGGTGGGGGCGGCGGTGGTGGTGGGACTGCGACTGGTGGTGGAGGTGGTGGACTGCCAGAGGGCGCATTGGCTAACCTATCCAATATCGGGGTTGGGACCGGGGCTGGGTTCGGGCTCGGCCAGCCCGGCGGCGGAATCTTCGGACGCAGCGGCGGGACGAACATCAGTCCGCGCATATCCTTAGGTGGAGGAGGCGGAGGCGGTAAGGGTGCCGGTCTCTTCTCAGCCTCCTCCTGGACTGGCGGTCAAGGATACGGCGGGTCGGTTGGGTTGGATAAGTTAGGGAGCGTTTTGGGCAGCCCCGGCGCCAAGAGCCTGGAACTGGCGGGCGGTTCCATGCTCGCTACTTCTGGGCTGCTAGGCGTCAACCGCGGTACGGGCATGGGTGTAGCTGAAGGCGCACTCGGTGGCGCGGCTATGGGCTTATCTCTCGGCGGTCCTCTAGGCGCTGCTATCGGTGGTATAGCCGGCCTGGGCATCGGTCTCGGAGAGATGGCGGCTGGAGTCCAGTCCCCCCGCAACCAAGCCAAATCCCTAGTCTCCTCCACCTATCACATCTCCATCTCCAACTCCATGGCCGATCAGATCGCCGGTATCGCCCAGTCCAAGTACGGTGGCATGGTCTCTACTGCCGTTCATTCCCCCGAGGTCCGCCAGATGCTTGGGGTATACTCCGCAGGGACGGGGCAAGGGAGTAAGTTCCCGATGTCGGCTAATACCCCGTTCGGCGCGAGTTTGACTGAGGCGGGCGGGACTTTATATCAGTCTCCAACTTACCAATACGGGAGTCCCAATACCTACAAGTCAAGTCTACCGGTATATGGTGGCAACCCTGGAGGGTCCCTGCCCAGCCCAGGGGGCGGTAGTCCGAATTACCTATCGGTCAACGTGGGCGGGTCTGGCCTAGCCCCATTCATGACTGGCCAGTACGTCACCACCGACTTTGTGCAGGGGCAGTATGCCGGGGCGTTGGCGTCAAGCAACGGACGAACCGACAACTCGATGACATTGAATGAGCCAGGGAGTATAGTGGGTTGATATGCCGGGCAACCTTGCAGCGGCAGTGGTCAGTCCTCAGTCCACCGTCCTCCCCAAGTCCCTCTGCACTCAGTTCGTCGAGGTCTACTCCTACCCCATGCTCTTCCAGCAGTATCACGACGGGACCTTGGAGCGCTCTCTCATAACCGACACCCTCAACGCCCCCCGCGATATGCACATCTGGCACCTGGCCCGCCGCCTGACCCCTGCCAATGTCGCTATCCTCTCCACTTTCTTCCAGACGACGGTACAGGGTGGCCTGAAGCCCCTATACTTTTACGATCCATTTTCCCCTGCCATAGGTCAGCAGATCGGCTCCAACTGGGACTCGACCGGCGTCTCTACCCAAGGCCGGTACACGGTCTTCTTTAGAGGCAAATGGAGTTTGAGTCTGGGGATCGGGAGATCCGACGTGCCTGGTCTGACGCTGGTGGAGGTCGCATAGATGGACCACCTTGGCCGGATAGCAGTTCCAAGTATTCCGTCTTCTGGGCAGACCTTCCCTTTACGCACCGAGTACCCAGCCGGCTACGAACTCGATCTGCCAATAGTCGAGCATCGCTTCCAGTCCGAGGCCACCTTCGCCGTTCAGCGCTTCTCCCTCGGCCCTTCCGCCCGCCGCTTCGTCTTCTCCCGGCACGCGATGTCCTATGCCGAGCGGCAATCCCTAATCACTTTCTGGGAAGCGATGCAGGGGTCCTACTCCTCGTTCGCCTACGCCGCCCCCAATCCCGACGGCACTTTCACCACCTACCAAGTTGTCTTCGATACCCAGCCCCTCTCGATCACCCAACTCGTCAACCAGTGTTCCGCCGGCCTGATCTTCATCGAGATCGTGACCGTCAACCCTACCTACACCGTCAACCAGTCCCAACTCCGTTTCCCCGACCCAACGACCCTCGCCCCAGCCCTTTTGTCCCAAACCCAGACCATCATCCCGCTCATCCATATCCGCGTCTTAGATTCTAGCGTGGCGGATGTGTGGTTGTCGGATCGTCGGTTGACCTTGATCGGTATCCTTCCTCCCGGCATCCCTTCCGGCACCACCTACCTTCCCCGCGTGACCGAGATCGGAGATCCTGGCACCGGCATAATCATGTCTCAGGACATCCGCGGCAAGGCTGACCAGGTCCGGTTCACGTTAGGCAACGCCGACCGGGTCATGTCCCTATTCTCTATCGATACCGCCCTCAAATACGCCTCAATCGACCTCTCCATCTTCCACGTCCAGACCGGTATCCTGCTCCAGTTGTGGAAGGGGATAGTCGTGGACTTCACCTCGGACGGATCGGCCAAGTTCCCTTTGACCTGCTCGGACGGTGTTTACCCCATCACCCAGAACTACCCGCGCCGCGTCGTTAGCCGCCAGTGCTGGAAGACCTTTAACGACGGTCGTAACTGCCCTTGGGCTGCCGTCTCAGGCGTCGGCAATCCTTCCTCCTGCGACTTCGGCTACGATACCATCAACGGTTGCCTCTCTCATGGCATGGCTGGCGGTGTCAACAAGGGTGCCTACTTCGGCGGTCACCCAGGCTTTCCGCAGTCCTTGGTCGTCAAAAACCCCAACACCGGTTTGTTCGGCTCCAACCTATTAACCTCTGCCGTTACATCTACCTCCATCGCCTCCTCTTCTATCTACGGTCAGCCCCTCCAGGAAATCTACTGCAATAACCATGGCAACCCGATGAACTCCTACATCGCCAACTGCCTAGTAGTTGCTGTAGACGACCGGGGTTACGCTGAGGGGGTACTGGGGATTGTGGGGGCTGGTACCATAGGCGGATTCTCTGGTTTTGCACTGCAATGGACGCCGGACGGATACCCGATCCTCACCTCTCCCCTGGCAGATGGAAATCCCCCAGGCAACATTTCCAAGGCCAATCAAGGTTTCATCAACCTGCCGTCTCCCGGCACCACCCTCTACTACAACGTCGCACCCTCCCTGGGTGTCCGGGTCGCTTCCGGCACCGACCCCATAATCATGTTCCCTCCCGGTACCACCGTATTTGGAAACCTGAATATGAACGACCCGTTCTCGATGGGTCTATTCGTAAACCTACAAGCCGCTGAACAAAATACCGGAGTGCCAGCCGCCGTGTACGATGTCCCCGACCTGCCATACCCAGGGGGTGGCGGAGGGTTCAGTAACCAGTTTACCGGTAAAGCCGACGACATCGTCCCGTTCGCTGCGGGTACCGCTCTCTGTGAGATCCTATACTCCAAGACAGGTTCCGTCTCCCCTACCCTACCCGAGTCCCATACGATGACCGTGCCTATCTCAATGGGGCTACCTGGCTCTACTTTCTACGGTGGGGCAGCCTCGGACTATGCCGATTGGCCCGGTCTCACCAATCCGTTCTGGATCTTAGCCAACACCTACCTTCGCGCTATAGGCCTCGACAAGGCCTCCTCAGTCGTGCAGGCCGCTGCCTTGGTCCTTCCCTCCTTCTCTACCGCCGCTTACGGCGCAGGGACTGGGACTGGTGCTGCCGACATCGCCGATTACCAAGTCCAACCCCTTGTGGCTCCTCAGAGTGCCAACCCGATCTGGCAGAATACTCCTCTCGGGAATCAACCCACTCCCGGTGGCCCTCCTGGAGAGATCAGCGTAATCAACCAGACCTTTACTTACTGGACATCATGGCCCCCAGTACCAAACGGTCAGGGTGTTATCCAGAACCCTCCCGCAATTATCTCTCTGACCTCCGCCGCCGGCCTCGGATACGTCGTCCAGGTCGCAGCCTTCGGCAACGAGACCCAGTTCCAATTCCAAGGCTCTATCTCTCAACTCAAGCCCTGGCGGGATTGGGGCATAGAGCTAATGAATTGCACTCTCGGCTACTTCCTATTCGAGTTCGGGGCGCTCAAAGTCGGGATTAGGTTCGATGCGGTACCGACCTCCGCTTTCACCGCCGGGAACATGCTGTATCAGTCTCTCTCCCTTTCCCCCTGTAAAGAGTCCTTATTCGGCGGGCCTACAGACATCGATTACCTCAAGGTCTTCTTCGCGGATATGAACCTACAATTCCAGGAGAACTTCGCCGAGTATGAGGACAAAGACCACGAGGGCTTCCGTGGCCGCCCTGGAGCACCCCTGACCTCCACGATGCGATCGGTGGGGATCTCGACCCTCTCCCAAGGACTGCGGGTAGCGATTACCCGCCAGCGTGAGGAGTCCGGTGGCATCCTACGCCCAGACCTCTCCACCTCCGCCAAATACATCGAGTGGGCCAACTACCTCGACGCTACCTTTAAGACCACCATCCTGGCCCTCGGCACCGAGGCCGGCCAAGTCATCTCCATCACCAACCCCATCGTCGCTACCTATCCCGGCCCTCCTCCCCCTATTCCTCCCGCTACTCTCCCCACCAACTCCAACCCCTCCGGCCCTTTCCCCGCCTCCACCTGGCCCTTCCGCATCATCCGTTGGACCTTACACCAGGACTGGTCTGTCACTATCAACGCCCGCTCCGTGACCGACTCTATGTACAACGTGGACGTAGGGCCTAAAGTCCAGCCCGTCCCACCAGCCTCTCTCCCCGTCCTCCTATTCCCTCAGCCCTTGGGCCAGTGGGCACCCTACCAGGTCCAGGCCGATCCCGCCGACGCCCTCTATCCCGGCGAGTACACCTTCGACCTCCAGCAGCAATTTATCACTGGGGCCGCCAACGAGCCAATCCCCACCGCGGTCTTGACTGGGCAACTCCCTGTAGACCAGTTCATTGTGGGCTGCCCTGCCGTGGGGGCTTCCCTTGGTAACATCGCCCATATCGCTTCCGTCTCTCCTCCCGCCGCCCAGGGCTATATCCCAGGCGGGACTACCTGGTACGTCCAGGTCTGTGCCATCAACGCCAAAGGCCAATACTCCCCGCCATCCCGAGTCCTGGTGGTCCAGATCCCTACCGGTACCTCGACCAACCAGTTCGTGCTATCGGGCATTCAGTGGCCTAACTTCCCTGGTCTAACCGGCTGGGTAGTCTTCGTCGGGTCGCAACCGGACCTGATCTGCGGTCAGATCATCGGTGCTCTCACCGGTTCCCCCGGCTCCTACTCTCCCACCTCCATCACCGTCGGCACCTCCACCTCAGTCACCGACCCCCCAGGCTTGGCCTTCGCCCGCTCCTCCTTCGCCGTCCCAAACTCCAACTCCGATGGGTTAGTGGCTAAGGCTCGCTCCCTCATCCATGGTGGGGTCGTGGCAGGTAGCGCTACCAGCGTGATCGGCACGGATATCGTCTCTCCTGACTGCATCGACCTGACCTCCGTCGATAATTGGGCGGGACGGAAGTTAGCCATCATCGGCCGGGCGGCTACCGGTGGGGCGGTGCTCGGTCTCTCTATTGTGTCAGGCGGTCTCCTCTTTACACCGGGCAACATCGTTACCCTGATCCAGACCGGATCTGGCGACAACTGCCTAGCGGTCATCACTGGCGTCTCTGGCTTGGGTGCTGCCACCAGTGCCACTCTACTCAATGGCGGCGGGGACTACCAAATCGGCAACGCAGGCACCACAGGTGGAGCGGGCCTTGGCCTCGTCTTTAACATCACCTCCGTCACTTCTCCCTCCATCCCCTTCGCCGCTTTCAATGTCGTCTCCTTCGCCCCCTCGACCGGCAGTTTCACCCTAGATCGTTCCGCCGCCTCTGCTGGGGTAGCGGCAGGCGACACCATCTGTGTCCTATTCAACGGCTACGACAACCACCTCACCCCTACCGTCCTCACCGATACCGGGTTGAGCAACGAACAGAACAAGCACGTAGGCGAACCAGTCAACGCCGTCTATCTCAAAGGCCAGTACGCTCTAGTCATCCAGGGTACTTCCCGCGGCCAATCCGCTAAGATCATCTCCAACACCTCTACCTCCTATACCTTAGCCACTCCTCTCATCATCGACTCCACCTCTGTCTGGATTATCGTCGGCGCCACTACCCTTTTCACCTCTAGTGTCATTGAGGTCGCCAACTCCGACCCCACTGTAGCGACCCAGATCCCTTTGTCCATCCCCAACTACAACGGCGGCGGGCTATGGATCGAAGCCCTCACCCAGGACCTCAACGCCAACCAGTCGTCTAACCAAGACGCCCCCGGCCGTATGATGTGGATCGAGGGGCAACCGGGCGGGGCTTTCTTCGGCTACGCGATTATCCCTCCCGCCGCCACTATCACCCCCGATTGGAATAATGGGATCAAGCAGAAGTTCGAGTTGACCTCCTCCGTCACTACCTTCAATGCCACGATCAACCTACCGTCTAGTGGGTCTGGTGGGCAGGACCTTTGGTTCTCGATCGCGCAGGACTCTGTTGGAGGGCGCACGATTACCTGGAACGCTACCGGGTACGTCGGCATGGGCACTCCGCCCCAACCCATCCCCCAGCCGGTCGCCACCCCCCTAGCCGTGACCCTCTACCATTGGACGCAGACCGGCACACCGGGTATATTGGAATTATGGCATTGGTCCAGTCTCAGTTAACGGGCACAGGCACGGGCGCGGGCACGGCAATGGCACTGGCTTTGGCCATATCCTTTGCGCCAAGTCTCCCGGCCCAAACCTCGACCGCCCACAAATTCGACGTTTCCGCCCGGCAAGGAGAAGCGGGCGGCGTCTATTTCTACGACGCAATCTCCATCTCCAACCAGACCGCCAGCGGGGAGTTATGGGGTAGCTATAGCGAGACCGCTCTCTCCGAGGGAGCCGTCTACAATGGGTCGGCCGCCAGCTACCAAGCCGGCCCAGGAACTTCCAACGCGATGATTATGACGATGGGGCCGAATCTCTGGACCCTCTCGTACACCAGCGCCCTAACCCCTGGCGTCAATTTCTTTCCCGCCCCTCCCTTCGCCTCGCTATCAGCCACCGAAGCGTTCTTCACCAAGAACATCACGATCAAGGAAGCCGCGTTACAGGCCACCGACATCCTCGATGTGCAAGACAGTAGTTCCAATCCCGTGTTCCAGGTGAGTGCCGGGTCGGATGTGAAGATGCTGGGGGCGGCTTCTGGCGGCGCCCCATCGTTGTATATATGGGCGGGAGCAGGGAGCCAGGAGTGGCAGATACAGGCGTCTACGGCTAGTCCCAGTACCTTGTCCATCACCAACCCGGTCGGCGATGGAACGGGCGCGATACTCTCCACCCCGAATCTCGCTACTACGAACGGCACGATTAAGTTCGGGGTCACGGGCGGACCCGATGTCTGGGACATCACGTTGGTCACGGTGTTAGGGAACTCCGAGATCGCTATCAACAATCTCGCCGGGTCCGGCACCCCCTCCGTCCTCGTCCCTTCGCTGATCGACTCGGGTGGTCTAGGGATCGGTGGGCTATTACAGGTGGGACTGACTTCGGCTTTGTTGGGCGACGTCACTGTAGGGACTTCCGGTACGCCCGCTAACCTGTTGGTGTATGGCACGCTCGGGGCGAACGGTGCGGTCAATTTTGCGATGTCCGGTGCGGGGGCCTTCAACGTGGCCGGCGTGGCTAATTTCTACGAGACGGGAGCGGGGGCCTTTGCTGTGGCGGGAGATGCCTCCTTCGCGGGTGCGGTCACTATTACGGGCAGTTGCACAGGCTGTGGGGCTGCCGATATGATGACTACCGATACCGGACAAACGGTAACGGGCACGAAGAGTTTTACTGCTGCACAAAACTTCGGGCCAGGTGCCGTCACTATGTCTGGCGGCCTAACCGTGAGTGGCGGTACGACTACAGTAGATGCCCTCACCGCATCTGGCGTCATCACGGCTAGTTCCGGTTGTACCGGGTGCGTGCCAAGTATCTTGATTGTGACCTCGGTGTTCGCTAGTAGCTACACGGCGAGCGGGAGTGCTGGGGTTAGCGGATCGACTTGCACAGTATGGACGGACGGATTATGTACACACAATTGAAACAATTGACCGTAACGACGCTGGTTATATCCTTCGGACTGGGCCTCCAGGCTGCCGACGCGCCCACGAAGCCCGTAGCGCCTTTACCAGAGGCCAGGATCGCCGAGTTATCCAAGCTCCTAAACGATATGCAAGAGGCCAAGGACGCTTACCAGGAGCGACTGGCCACCTTCAACGCGGCATTGGCCAAGGCCGGGGCCGAACTCGGCTGGCCTACCGGTGCAGGGGTGAGCCGTCATTGGGACTGCCTGACTCAGATAGCACCGGGACGGGTGGGGCCTTGCATGGTACAGGTCCCTGTCACTGTTGACGTACCACCGGTCACACCGTCTGCCAAAAAGGAGACCAAGTAATGAAGCGTATTGTATCTGCGTTCGCGGTTATACTTACGATCACATTCTCCGCGATGTCCCAGCAGTTCCCTCCAGCGAGCGGCGGCGGCGCTGTCGTTGGTGCGACTCTCCCCGGCACTTGCGCAGTCGGACAGTTTTACCAAGTCACTACGGTAGGAGCGACGTTTGGACTGAATGTCTGCACCGTCACTAACACTTGGATATTGATCGGACCTAGTGCGGGCACGACTGCGGTTGGTAGTATCACCGGCTTCGGGGCGGGAATAGCGACGTGGTTAGAGACTCCATCCGGCACAAATATCGCGTCTGCCCTTACGAGCGCGTTGCCCAATACCAAGGGCGGCACAGGTGGAGATTCAAGCGCACAGACCGGCGTAGCGCAGGTTTCCAGCGGAACGTGGAGTTATGGCAATATCACTCCTACGCAAGCTGGCCTCAGCAACGTTACGAATGATGCCCAGACCAAAGCGTCTACCGTCCCCAACGCTTCAGGGCAAACTCCGCACCAAGTCATCGGGACGGGATCGGGCACGTCGTTCGGGCCGGTTGCGCTGGTGGCTGGGGATATCCCATCGCTTCCGGCGACGGGGCAGACGTTCACCCAAGCCGGTACGGGAGCCGTCACACGCACTGTGCAGAGTAAACTTGCCGATAGCGTTAGCGCTGAGGATTTTGGGGCTGTCGGGGATGGGACGACTAACAACAACGCTGCTTTTGCTGCGGGGATCGCTGCGGTCGAGGCTCTTGCCAACGGAGGTACGCTCCTGATTCCCGTAGGAACATTCAAATATACGGTCCCACTCGTGGTCAACACTGATCGTGTGTCGATTGTGGGGCAGGGAGAAGTCGCCACTATACTCGATTACGAGCCCACTTCAGCCAATACCACTGCCATAATGTTTGGCAAGGCCATTAACCCTCCAGCGAACCTGATAAATCAAAACGCCGTGCGGAACATTTCAATCAGCTCATCGGACACTACGTATCCAAAGACCGCTTTGATGGTCCGTGACGGGTTCGCGTTTGAGCTTAGCAATGTTGCCATCACTTCATGGCACGACACATCCAATCTATCAGTAGGTTTTTTGACCAACGGACGCAGCAATTACAACGTGCATGACATATATATCAATGCCGATTCTCCTCTGGTTTTAGGAAAGAACCCCAACCAATATTACGACGAAGACTTGGACCACTTCCATTTTTTCAACCTAAATCTCGTTGCCAACGGGAACCCAGACATAACAGTGCTCTCTAGTGTCTCTTTCTCAAATACAATTTTTGATGGCTATGAAGCTTGGGTAGCTGGAACCCATGGGTTTTACTTTAATGATGTCTCATCCGTTGCAATGGCATCGCATGGTCTAGTGATTGATAATGCCAGATGGGAGCAATCGACTAACACAGCAGGATATTTGATTTATATATCAATGTCCCCCGGTGTCACTAACCTACAAGGGGTGTATCTTAAAAACTTGTATGATGGGCGTGGAGCCAGTAGCATTACAGTACACGGTATATACATGCGTGGCATAAACGTTTGCAGCATAGAGGGGTTTGTGTATACTGGAGTATCAGTTGATTATCTAGATTTTGATTCAACCGACTTAGCATTTACTGGTAGTGGATTCTATCATCCAAGTTCACTCATTACGAACCTGACGGGGTTTGCTGGATTTAACTTTATAACCGGGCAGGTAAGCGGTAAAAACGGGAACCTCGGCATTGGTGTTTACGAACCATCCACATCGATATCCGTTCCGAACACTGCTTACTACGGCGCGCGCAACGCGGCGGGAACCACGGATCTTAATCTTATAGGGGCAAACGCATCTAACCAACCCCAAGTAGGAGACGGGACCGCTCCGGTAATAGTATTCGGCACCGTGGCGGCGCTTGATGCGTTTGGGAACTGGAGGGAGAACGGATGGACATCCAACGATGGGCTGGGTGGATATGGAACAGCCGAGAATCTAGTGGTGCAAAGTGCTGCCATTAACCTTACCCCGTGGAACCTTAACGCGGTTACGGTTACACCAGACGCCACCGTTGATCCATCTGGAACTTCTCTCGCTGACCGGGTTATTGAGAATTCGGCAACTTCTCCACATTACGCGCAACAAGTTTTGACTCTTTATAATAGTTCTTACGTAGCATCCGTATTTGTTGAAGCAAATGGGCGGAACATGATCCTACAAATGAGCGATAGTGGTTCGGACACTCCCTACGCGACCTTCGATATGACTGGATTGACAGTTCATGGAAACGGTAATGGGGGTATTGGGTCTATCCTCTCGATAGGAGGAGGATGGTATCGATGCAGTCTATTGGCTCCGACTATCGTGGCTGGGAGCGTGACTTTTAGGGTTGGGCTGCTAGACGGAGGGTTCAACCAAACCTATGTAGGCAACAGCACGTCTGGCGCGTATTTATGGGGCGCGCAGGTGACCACAGGGCCTACGTTGTTGGCTTACGTTGGGACTACAACAGCGGATGCGGTAGCCTCCCCTTCCAGTTTAATAGGAAAGGTTTCGTCACTTGGAAATATACTCAATGTAGGCACACCGTTAATCCACCAAATCCCGATCTGGACAGACGCTACACACATCAAGGGAATCACCGGTATAATCTCTGACGATACAGGTAACGTGACTGTTAATTCGCTCCTGACCAGCACTCTAAAAGATGCAAATGGGAACCCGGTTCTAGTTTCCAGTGCTACGGCCTCTGCAGTGGATGGCGTCACATTCACGAACGCGGCGACGGCCAACCCCGCCACGGTCACCATAGGCGCAACCGGCAGCGATACAAACATTAACTTGTCGCTGGCAGCGAAGGGTACTGGAGTTGTAGAATCGTCCAACACACTTTCTAGCACGAGTGGGTTTAGCCTGCCTACTACAGGAACGGGAGTTAACTATGTCAGTAAATGGCTGACTTACAACTCAGGCTCGGCTTTTATTGTCCGAGACCTTACAAATAGTGTAAATACTATTTCTTTGCAGGCAGGGGTCGCAGGCAACTCAGTTGCATTCTTTAATGGGAAGATCGCTCCAGGAGCATCGACGTTTGCAGCTCTAAATACAGGTGGCCCTGGCAATGGAGCATATGTGTATTGCAGCAATTGCGATACCCCCCTCACACCCGGAGCGGCTTGTACCAGCTCGGGGGATCAAGCCGGGGCGGCTGCGATACGGGTGAGATCGACTGTTGTTCTGTGTTTTTAGCTCGTTGTCCTCGCGCTCGTGCTGCTGCCGCTCTGTGGGCAGGTTCTAAAACCAGCGCAATAGCACGCGGACCTGGAGGAGCAGGATCTCACTCGCCGTTAGCGGCTGGACCGTCGCGCACGGAACCCTTTGGAGCATGTAGTAGCAGCACGCCGGCTGCCCTTGACCTCCGCACGGAGGTGGACCGCCCCCATGAGCACGAAGCGACTGGTTGACGCCGGCGCAAAGCACCAGCGCGGTTAGCGATAATCTTGCGATTGTAGTCTTCATGCAAGAGGAGTGCGCGGGCCGCGGGAAAGTTCTCAACAAAATCGACGCCCGCAAAATTAACTTGACGCCAGCTACGAAAACGTGTAAATATGTAAATGTGGCGCAACCCAAGACCAGGCCGGTTCACATCCCCATTAAATTGCACGAGATCCTGAAGGTCCGCGCGGCGCAGCAGAGGATGACGATGGGGGAGGCAGCCGCACTAGCATTGAGAACTTCGTATCTTGGAATGCCGCTAAAGAAAACAAAGGAGCAAAAGTAATCATGAGCGATCAACCGAACACGCCAGCGGTAGCAGCGTTCAGCCATTGGCCTTCATACGACTCTCTGAACGAGCAATACCTCTGCATTGTGGAGGAGGGGATGCCCGGATTCATCGCGTTCGCCTCAACCATCGTATTCAGGCAAAATCTGGCCGGTACAACCTGCCAAAAGGCAGACGCCGACGCGTTGCTGGCTACTTTCCAGGCACTCGGATATAAAGGGGCGGCGAAGGTCGAAGTGTTCTCCGACTCCGTGTATCAGGTGCAATATCCAGACCCTAACAGGCAAGAGTACATTTTCGTGGACGCCAACGGGAACTATGACGGGCTGATCAAGGGATATCTGCGCGATCAGACCGTGTACAACGTATTCAACGGCGGCGGCGTGGGCAATAGCGGATCGTGGACGCTGCCGGCCGGTGCTGCGGAGCCGATCTGGACCCCGACTCCCTACATGGCGCCCGTTTAAAAGGAGCGATATGACGAACCGAACGAACCTGAAACTGGCGGCCCTCCTGGGCTGCCTCCTGATGCTGTCCGCTTGCGCGGGTACAACTGCAACCACAGGGACCACGACGCCGCCACCTGTCCCGGCCCCAATCACCGTCACTAATGCCATTGCGTTAGTCGCTACGGCAAACGACGCCTTAGTCAAAGCTGCTATCGCGGCGCGGGATGCCGGCACGATCTCGCAAGCCGATTGCAGCGCGATTGAATCGGTTTCAACCGCCATCTCTAACGCCGGGTTGCAGATGGACACGGAATTGAGAAACGTGTCGGACGCATGGGCCGTACAGCAACAGAAACTCATCGCCCTGTTACAAAGCACCGGTCTGTCCCAACTCAAGGCGCGCATCTCTGCCACGGCCTACGCCGTCGTCGTGGGTCTCATCACAGCAGCCAACCAACTCAGTGTTTCGCTTGGAGGTCCCACAATATGAGCGCACTTGTGTCTATCTTACTGGCCCTGATACCGGAAGCCCCGGTCTTGATCCAAGACATCCGCAACTTATTCGCCAAGTACCCGACGCTCACACCGGCCCAGATCGTTGCCATTATCACGGCAGCGTCAACTCAATCGGACGCGGCGTTCCAGGATGCGCTGGCGACTATCGCGGCGGATCAGGCCGCACACCCGGTCATCCCTCTACCCGTGAAGTAATATGGGCAAGAATCTCACCGTCCCCATGATCGTGGTCGCCGCCCTCGCCGTGATGTTCACTGGCCTACTCTGCGCCAGCGTGGCCCTGGTGGTCATGCGAGGCGCCAACCTGACCACGGCGGTTATGGCGGTCGTGGCTGGGCTGTTGACAACCCTAAGCAACATGGCAGCGGCGTGCATGGCTTCGCTCATGACCCTCATCAAGCAAGAGACGGGCGATACTGGCGTGTCGCTCGATGTGCCAGCCGGCAGCGTCGGCACCAGTAGCACCCAGGTAACTTCCACGGCTAAGGTGGAGACCACCGCACCTGCCACTACCCCTGCACCTACGGTGGCGTAGCTGTGAGAGAGCCGACCAATCTCTCTCCGTTATCGTCCCAACAGTGGCGTGTGGTTGACCTGCTCGCCACTGGTCTAAAAAACAAGGAGATCGCCCATCTGATGGGATTGACGGAAGGTACGGTCAAGATCTACATGGTCATCATCTTCGCCAAGACGGGATGCGAGACCCGCGGTGAGGTAATTGCGTGGAAGTTCCGATCCGCCAACAATCCCGAGGAGGAAGACACTGCCGATATACGTTGGCTAGTCTACTATCGTGAGAAACTTTATCGACCTCAACCTAAACCCCCACGTCTCACAGCGGTGCCAATAAAACAAGGGATGTTTTCGTCACATTTCCCCACTCATTACATCCCTGCCCAGGCCCAAATGGCGGAGGTATGATGCGGATGTGGTGTATCTTCGCTCCAGCGCTCGCCGCTTTGTTGGCTGGTGGCATGGTGGCTATCGTGCTTCGTCGCCCGCGCATCACTCCACCTCTTCAGTTCAGCGATGAGGACTTCGCTAAACTCGAACAATGCCTGATCTGGGCGGAAGAGAAGTGTCAGCACGTGGCCCGATTGGAAGATGGGCATAGCGCGCCCCGCACTGGTGTCATCGCTAAATGGACGGCAGAGGCGGAGGCCGTGCATGAACTTCGCGTTAGAGTATCTCAGGCGTGGCTTAAGCAAGCAGCGGAGACATGTGGCCTCCCATTGCGATGATTATCACTGTGACATTTACCGAGGCAGATATCGCGCTTCTGCGTTCCTCCCTCAATAGTGAGGAAAGGCGTCTGCGCACTCTCGCTAACCGAGAAAGCCTGCGCCACGCATCCAAGTTGAGCGTTATCGACCGATTGGAGCAGCAAGCGGCAGACGTATGTGCTCTCCGATTACGGATACCGGATACCCTCACCCTACCTTTATTGAGACAATGAAATCATGAGACTGATACTACTTTTAGCCGTGGTAATCTCTACGGTGCTCGGCGCCCAAACCCCCGCCCCGGCCCCGAACGTCTGGTACGTGGTGCTCTACAATCCATCGCTGAAGACTGCCAATAGTCTTAACGTGGCGCTGGCCACACTAGACAAGAGTATCATCTTCACGCCGAGTGCCCAGCCAGGCACGGGCGTGCTCGCATGCGCTGCGGTGCCGGGACCAGTTGGCGCTCCTGGTGCGCAAGGGGCTGCTGGACCAATGGGACAAACCGGCCCTACTGGCGCCGTTGGGCAGGGCGCGGTAGGTCCCCAGGGCGCGGTAGGCCCTGTCGGCCCCCAGGGTGCTCCCGGTGCGGCAGGCACTATCGGGCCTCCTGGTTCTGTGGGATTGCAAGGGCCGCCAGGGATCGCCGGGAATCAGGGTCCAGAAGGGCCGGCCGGGAGTCAAGGGGTACCGGGCAATAGTATCCAGGGAATCCCTGGCTCGGTAGGGCCTCAAGGCCCTCAAGGACTACAGGGGATTATCGGGCCGGTGGGATTGCAAGGATCGCAAGGATCGCAAGGGGCTATCGGCCAGCCGGGGGGTGCCGGCGCCGCTGGTCCAATGGGTCTAGTGGGTGCGACCGGACCATCCGGACCATCCGGACCATCCGGTCAAGGCGTTGACGCATCTGGCAATCTCACGGTCAACAACATCACGATATCCGGTTCTCTGAGCATTACCGGACCCAACCCTACCGGCATACATCTAAGCGATGGCCAAGGTGGAGACACTACTCTCTCCTCTACCATTCCAGCCAGCGGTACCCTCCAGATCAATGGCGTGTCGATCCCGATGGGTGCCAGTCCAGCGGCCAGTCCAACCGCCTCTGGGTGGTTCAACGTATCGGCCGACGGCACCCAAGTCGCCTTCGGGTGCTCGCCTACGTTACAAGCCACCCCTAACTGGGAGAATGTGGTCTGCCTCAATACCCCGCTCACGATACCGGCTGGTAGTAGGCCGGTCGGCAATGTCTGGTTTGGGGTAAGTGTGCCGGGGCAATAGAGGAGAATATGATGGCCGATAAGATTGATGGTTACCTTGAAGTAGGATTGAAACGATGACCTTGAAATTGTGGTCAACCACCCCGACCTAAAGCCAGACGCGGAGGGTGTCGGCCATATAGTCTTTTCGGCTAATCAGGCACGGCACCTCGGTGAACTCCTCCTAAAAAGGGCATCTGAATCGGAGTTGAAGATCTGGCAAGCGCGGCAAATGGCGGCGCGGAAAGTGGCGGAGGCTATCCCGGTTGACAGAACCGCTCGCGTACTAACGGATGGATCTCCAGTTACGGAAGATCACCGCGAGATATGTGCCGACGGTCAACAGAAGGGATACGTGGTGCTTAGCACGGTAGAGCGCTCCAAGGGATTCGTGCGTCCGGTGCGACGAAGCTACCGCCATAACACATGCGGGACCACCACAACAATGGGAATAGCACTGGCGGAAACATACGCGCGTGATCCGACATTCTATAGAGGAACCTTCTGCGTGAAGTGCTCGTCCCACTTCTCGCTAGATCAATTCGTGTGGGATGGTACTAGTGAAACACTTGGTAGTTGAGGGATCGCTCACTTGGTCCATCTCTCGCTAATCAGCCCATCCGATTCAATAGGCGCCATAAACATCCTATCCCCGGTCTGTTCGTCGTCCATAACCTGATCCATCACATCCCTAGTCAACTCCAGGACCTCCTCCGCGTACTTGTCCTCCGACTCTGTCATGACGGAGTCATGGACGGTCAAGAGGGGTTGGACCCATACCCCCTGGTCCCACATCTTTTGCAGGATCGCGTCCAACTTCCCCATGATGAGCTTGAGCTGGTCCGCGGCCAACCCAGTCACCGGCATGTTCTGGGCCTGCCTCAACCCGCTCTCCCTGATCCAGGAATGGCAGGACTGGACCTCGGGGATGAGCTTGATCCGGCCGAACGAGGTCCAGACCATCCCGTATCTCCTGGCCCGGTACCATTGCAGTTCAAAGTACTCTTGGACCTCTGGGTTAGCCCTCAGAAACTCGTCGATAAACCACTGGCACCAGTCCTCGGTCAGCCAATCGGGGATGGGCAGGTTGTTGGCCCCGTAGTCCATAACCAACTGCATATACAGACCCTTCTTCGTAGTTCCATTTTGGATCCCAAAACCCACACGCTTCGCCGCCATCCGATGCTTGATCTTATCCGGCTTCACGTTCGGAGCCAGTTTGAATACCTTGCGGGCGTTGTCGTCGTGGATATCTCCGCCCGACTCATACACGGAGATCATGGACTTGCAATTGGAGAGGTGCGCTAACCCCCGCAATTCGATCTGACTCAGATCCGCGATTACCAGTTTGTGCCCCGGTGTAGCGGTGTGTCCACCCTGAATCAATTGGCCGTCCTCAGTCCTGGTAGGGATGTTCCCTTCGTTCGGGTTCTTGTGGTTGATCCGTCCGGTATCGGCCCTAGTCGTCCCCATCTCGCAATGCACTCTCCAGGTAGGTGCCGGGTGGCGTAGGCCACAGACTGGGCAGTCAGATCCGTGGGGATGGAAGACGGCGAGGCGGGGGAGTTTATCAGCGTAGTTTAGTTTCAGTTTGGAGAGCTCCCTGTGCCGCAAGACCAATGGCACTACCGGGTGCTCCAACTTAATCAACTCCAACTGCTTCTTACCGGTACTCGTCCTCCCGGTATTGGTGGTCTTCAGCTTCTTCCCCGCCCCTATCCCCAACATGTCGTAGAGGAGCTTCGCCATCTGGTCCGGGGAGTTGGCGTTGAAGGAGGAGGAGGAGTGGGGGCTGGGTATAGATCGAGAATCGGTTGTAGAATCTAGGGCCGATCTCCCATCTTCGTCGTCGTCCTCTTCCTTCGCGCCGACCCCCGAGAACTCCCGTAGCCGATCCACTGGGATGTAGGAGGAGATGTCCCGCTCCAGGTCCAGGATCTCGGTGCCGAAACGTAGAGAGAGGTCCTTGAAGTAGGGAGGATCGATTGCGATACCGATGCGGTGTGCCCGGCGGATGAGAGGGATGGGTAGGAGGTCGAGCTTGCGGACATTCTCAAGACAAGGATGACCGGGGATCTCGATGCCGCCGTAAAGCGCCACGATCCTAATCCTCCCAGTTTTTAAATCCCAGCTTGCCGTAACCAAGGTCCGGTATCTGAGATAAAGCTAAGTGGACGCGGCGGAGTTTGTCCCTCAGCCGGCCTTGCTCCTCCACCGCTATACGGCGGTCGAAAGTCAGACTCTCTTGTGCCCTCTTAAGCTGTTCCCGTAGGTTTGGGTTATCGGCTTGGTCCCGCGCCATCCATGTTATGTGGTCGTTCAACCGGTCCCTCTCCTTCGTCACCGCGCAAATCGTGCAGTAAGGAGGATCGACCCCGTCCTGGGCGGCGGCTAGAGGGTGGCCACAAGTCATCTTGATCTCAAGGTCCGCCAGTCTATTCTTAGCCTTTATCAACTGTTCCTGGAGGTCTGAGAAATACTTCCTTCTCTCGGCCTGGTCGCGGCTGATGTTTCTCAGCATCTCCCGCACGTCTTTGTTCTCGACCTCGAACTCGTCCCGCTGCTTTCTGAGCAGTTCGTACTCTCCCTCCCGCTCCAGCCTCAACCGGTCCAACTCAGCCACGCGCTCCCGTAGATCCCGGTTGTCGGTCAGCGTCTCGGCAAAGTCAAAGTTCAAGGCGTCCGCTATCATCTCCGCCGCTTTAGGCGACTTCGTTAGGCAGATCGGCTCCCTGGCCTTCGACTCGACTACTTCGCATCTGTACGTACCGCTGACTTCGTAACGAAATCTGTTTATGTTCATGGTTCATTTATCTCCCACTCACTCTTGTCTCAATCCACAACTCCAACCCCGGCCAGCTCGTCACGACCCCCCGGTCCTTCTGGAACTCCGCCTCAATATACCGGTCGTTGGTCGTGATCGCTTCCAATGGCACATCCCCTGCATACACCGCCTCGTTCAGGATCTTCAGCCCATCCGGTTGCTCCAGTCTCCACTTCCTCACCTCTACCACCTTGCTGCCGGCGGCCTTGACCACTTCAGGTACCGGCGCCGACTCCGCCCTCTCCAGCTTCAGGTCCAAGGCGGAAGCCTGCTGTTCGGCCTTCATAGACCGCCTGAAAGCTTCCTCAGCCTCCCGCTGGGCCTGTAACCTCGCCTGGGTAGTACGGGCCTCCTGGGCTCTACGAGCGGCGTCTGCCTCTACCTGGCGCTGGTGATCGGCCTCCCTCCGCTTATCCTCGGCTTCTTTGGCAATCCGGTTCTGCTCATCCTGTATCCGCCGCCGCTCATCCTCCACCCGCCGGCGGTCCTCGATCTGCCACTGGGCCATCCGCTGCTTGACCGTGGCCTCGGCGATCTTCAGCGGGTCGAGCAGGTCGTGCTCCAACTTCATGACCGCGGCCTTAGCCTCGTTGATGGGCTTCTTGATCGGGTCGATGAGGGACTCGCCCTTCTTGATCGCCTGACGGACACGGAATAGGAATAGGTCGGCGGACTGGTAGGAGTCGGCGTTAGAGATGGCGATGGAGTTGGCCTCGGCAACGATAGGGGATAGGTCCGCGATGGCGGTAGGCCGAACGCGGGCGATGGCGGTTTGAGTGGAGACGGCGATGGAGGTATCGGGGGTCATGAATGCGCCTCCCATCTCTCTATCTCCTGTTGGCTGGTACCGTGTGCCACATGCGGACCTAGGTGTCCGAATGGCTGCGTGCATATCATTCTAGTTGCCGGATTGGTTACCCCGCAATCTATGGTTACCTCGCAATCTCTGGGTTTATTAGATGGGTGACTTATCCAATCATGGTTCTTTTCGATCACCGGCAGATCCGCCAGCAACTCCGGGTAGTTCCCGATAGTCGCCGCGCGGATTTCCAGTCCATTCGACGACCGCTTGATACCATTCGGACATTGGTCTATCTGCCGCTCTACGATATCGCGCGGGCCGGTGTACTCGATCACTCGCAATACTCTTACTCGTTGTTGTTGTTCACTCATAGCCCATCCCCTTCCGTAAAGGCCACCCTTACCCGCGCGATGACCTTAGACTTTATTCCAGACTCGGCAGCATCCTTCTGGCTGGGATGGAAGCCACTGCCACAACGCAAAGCACCAGCACGGTTATAGTATATATTGACCCAGCCATAGTACATGTTGACCCAGCCCTCATGTGTCTCCTCACGATCCTCATGTGTCTCCTCACGATGTAAATGCTCTCGGAGTGCCGACTTAAATGCCTTCGGGCAGTCTAGTTCGTGTGACTCTCCTAGTTTGATAGTATCTGGGCATACGCATGGGCCGTCGGCCTGGTCCTTCCAGTCCACGTACTCCTCGATCAATTCAAGGATCGACAGATCTCCAACGCCTTTCTTCGCCCGATAGAATTTGTCGCCTCGCATCTCGGCCCAAGTATCCCTGAACTGGTCCACCTCGTTTGCTAATGCGCCGGCTGCTTTGGCTTGCGTAACTGTCATTTTCTCCTCATTTCAGTAGCGTATTGGAAGTACCTCTCTCCAATCCAATCCTCTGGAGACAAATCGGCAACCCTACCAAGTGCCTCTTTGTACTGGAAAAACACCGTTATCAGGCAATCTAACAAGCATCCCTTTATATCCTCCTCCTCCTCCTCCTCGTACGCTCGTTGGCGCCCCTGATAAGTAAGCCTGCGCAAGCGAGTGGCGGTACCTAATGCCGAATGGTAGGCAACTTCCACAGAGGCGTGAAACAACGGGTCGGTCATATACAACTCCTTCATCTCGGGAGTCATACTCTTCTTACCTCGATGGACAATTGGTCAACGCGCCGTTCCGGTTCTATGTTCATACGCCTCATAGCCCGTATCATCATCTCCAGTTTGTCGGCGCTATCGACACGGATGATATCTCCCGTTTCACAGGCTTTAAGTGCTATCACCATCTTCTCCGTCCAGTTGGCCCCACTAATTTCTATAGTCATTCTCACTTCGTTGTTGGTTGTTGGTTCACTCATCTGTCCCAGTCCTCTCTCGCTACCAGATACTTCGGATCTCCTCTACCTTCCTCCAGCCTCGCCGCGACCCTTCCCGTGAAATCGGCATCCTGGCATCCGTATCTCACTGCCTCCTCAAGTGTCGTGTTGCCGATGCCCAGGATAGGGGCTGAGCCTAATGCCTCTTCGAGCGTTTGCCACTCCCATCCCTCGGCCATCCGCCCCCTCAGCCCTTCCTCCCTCATCCTCACCATAGCCTTCCACGGATCGTAATGGGTGTCCTGCTCCTGCGTCCCAGCCGTGTACCTTGCCACATGCCTTAAGATCGATTCTACCGCTCCCGGCTTACGGGTGGAGTAAGCGAAGATCCTTTGCTCCGGGCCTGCCGTACAGCCACACGCCTCGCGACGGCAAGGCCCGGTAGCGTGTTGATGGTTACATACGCCACACCTCCCTCTTATCAATGTCGTGGTCTCGGATTCGGATAGATGATCCTGGGCGACGTGGATGGCCTTAGCGATCCAGTCTAGCAAAGCGGTCACGCTCGCGGGCCAGACCACGTCCTGCCATCCGCGCATCGTCACTCCGAAGAGGCGGTAGGCCAAAGCCTTGAGGCCCTGGGGGAGGAAGTTAGTCTGGTACGCCATCTGCATTGTGTCTGAGTACCACTTAAAGCGGATGCCTCTCTGCTCACAAGCGTCCAAGTCGGCCACGCAATTGTGCATTGACCACTCGCAATACGCCGACCCCGCCCAACCCGCAAACCATGCAATCGTATTATCGTCAGTTGCCAGGATCATCCTCCCGGTGCCTGGAGTGTGCGATACCTGAATGCTCCACAGCTTGCCACCATGCGATTCGGTGTCTAGGGCACAATGATGTTTGGAGTAGCCCTGCTTCAAGTACTCTTCTAATTCGTACCAACCAACAAGCCGATAGTCCGGTATACTTACCTCTGGTTGCGGCGGCACCCACTCCCCCTTCATCCACTTCCCAAAGTGGTTCCAGTCGTCCAACAACTGGCTCATCCTGGGGGTATCCCTCATCCCTAACGCCGGCTCGAACATAGGCCAGATCCAACCGGTCCAGGTCCCTCCCAGGACGCTCCCCCACTGTGGGACGCCTCTGTGCAGGTCCAGGCGTAGGCGTTGGCCACCCGGTAGCGGGTCCGCGATCCTTACCGCGGCGCCACCCATGAGGACCAGGACCTCGGGCCTCACTCTGGCGAGGAGATCCGGTAGGTGGAACCTGGCACATGACTGGACCCTCTTGTCGGCTGGGGGCCGGTCGCTGCCGTCCCACGATAAGGTTACGTTGGAGATGTATATGTTCTCCCCGCGACACAACCCACCCCTCGGCAGGTACGTATTCTCCAACTCCTCACCCGCCCGCCCCGCATAGACTCTATGTCTAGCGGTCTCGTCTTTGGAAGGTCCGGCGCCCAGTAGCATGACAGGGCAAGGGGAAGGCCCATCACCGTAGACTACAGGCCAGGAGTAACGGTCACAGGATGGGTCTCGGTTGGGGCATTCGGAACAACGATTAGTCACAAACGGAGGCTTCCTCCTCTTCTGTTACCTCGAACGCCTCAAACGCCATAACCGCCGTTACGTCCCAGATACAGCCACTCGCGCAATCCCATGAGTAGTACCAGCCTGCATGGTAACTTAACCGTCGGTCCCAGCAGTAAGGGGTGATGATGATCCCCTGCCATTGGAGCTTGACTCTCTCCCAGTCGATAGAATACCCGTCGTGCCCGTCCAACTTAAATCGCCTCGTGAATATGTCGATGTCTGAGGAAGTCCCGAGGCGTATAATATGAGCATCGCTGTGGAGTATTACGCGATGACGGATAGCCAAATCGCTAAGCATAAACTCCTCTGACTTGCACCAGGACGGCCAATCGTACTCTCCATCCACCGATACCCATAACCCAGAAGGCTTGAACCTGCGATCTTGGATGTATTCGCGACTATCTAACTGCGGGATCTGTGCGGAGGCATAATGGGTCAGCGCAAGGCCACTCAGGTCAGTCATTGCGAAGGCTTCTGCAACGTGTGACATGATTTAGTAGCGCTCAACTATCCACTTGCCAATACTAAGTTTGAACTTGGGGTATCCAGGCCTCTCCTTTGGGTGCCAACTGGAGAGGTAGGAGCCTTTCCATACCAGCAGCCAGCCCCCGTCTTCAAATGCGCGGAGGTGCAGGGGGATGAAGGGGAACTTCTTCATCATTGCGATAACACCGACCACACCGTCGCCCACACCGCCCACACCGCTAATAGCAGACAGGCCCAAGCCAACTTGGTTACCGTCCGCCTGACCTGAAATAGCCTACCGCTCGCGTAATGGGCTTCGCGGCGCCAGTAGTCAAGTTCCATCTGTTCGGAGGCCATCATGTCTCTACCCCTTGCCCGAGCAACTTCTGGTATCCTTCATAAGCAATCTTGCCCATCAACGTAGCGTACAGCGTGCCGCTCGGAATCTTGCCGGCTTCACGAATCGTTTCCGCAACGGCTAAGGTCATGATACGCGCGCTTACCTACGCTTTAGTAGGCGTGGGCGGAGGGAATGGTCCTACCAGCGAGCTTCCAGCTTCGGCTTCAGTGATCGGATAGCACAGCGTCACAGCGCCGAAAGGCGTGTCGAAGTTCATAATCGCTCCTTTTGCGCGTACTGCGCGCATATTCCAGGGGAACTGTGCCCCGGACCTTCAAACTCGATCTCAATTATTGAGCCCTCTTCGTCCACCAAAGCGAGTAGGCCCGTATCGGCCGGAAGTGGATCTCCGAGCATGTCCCTGACAGGCACCATCTCTGCTACCGTAGCACGCCAAACCTTAAAAGGCGTATTGAAATTCACTGGTACGGCGTTAGGCATTTTCGTCCTCCATCTGCTTCCCCCTCAACTCCGTCACGAACCGGCTCACATAGGCATGCAGGCAGGCCTCGGAGCACCAGTCCAATGTGACTGATCGCAACATGCCCGACGGATTTAAGATCTCCACCGTCTGTTGCCCTATGGGTCCTATTGTCAGACTGTGGAGATCGTTACGCTCCAGCAACGCCCCCATTATCCACCTATTCCCTTCGCCCTTGGTCTTGCCGCAGTTGGGGCCGTCACATATTACCGGCGCTGGACCCGTCATAACTTGAACCCCCTCTCCAACTCCTCCACATCCTTCTCCCTCGCCCTCGCCAATTCCCTAGCCATAACCCCCAACTGTAACCCTGTCGCGAATAGACCCAGCGCCGTCTTGATCGGTACCAGCCCTATCAATATCGAGGTCTGGCCAATAAATACATCTAAGTAATCGGTCAGCAAATCGCAGTCCCCTATGGCCTTGGCTATAGGGGCGCAATGGGCACAACAGGACCCATCCGGTTTCAAGGAGGCGTGGGTAGCGAGTTGGGTGGAGATGGCGTCGGCCAAGTCGGCGGAGGTGATGCTCGGGACAGCGCTAGAATCTAAGATGCCGCTCATCTCCGTCCTCTTGTCTCTAGCTTCATCCCCCGCCATTGCCCCGCCGCTTTGGCCCTCGCCAGTTTCCGGCGCTCCGGCCTTGACGAGATGGGGTTGTCTACTGTCCCGATAGCGTTGATGGGTAGGCGGCGGAAGTGGAGGTCGAAGAGGGCGCGGCGCTGTCTCTGTCTAGACCCGATGACGTTGATAGAGGCGATCATAGCGGCCATCCGGTCAGATAGCTTGGCCGGTTTCAAGATGCTTATCTTCATCGTCCTGCCCCTGCTTTCTTCCGCGTCTTCATCATGTCCAACCCCAACCTCAGCAATCTCTCGGCCAACGCGGTCAGCAACATCCCCTCGCGCTTGCGCATGGTGTTCAGGTCGGCGTGTAGGGGATCGGATATCTTGAGGTTCTTCATTTCATCCTTATGGCAGCCGCTATCTCTTCGTCCGTGGCAGGCCACACAGCGATCGATGTGACGAACTCATGGCCGACCGGACAGTCCAGGCAAAAGTGGCTCGATCCTAGAGTAGGGATAGGAACTTCGGGGCCGTCCTCCCAGATAGAAGGCCCGCTCCAGATATGGACGTGATGCCCACAGTTATAATTGACCCGGTAAACGACCCAGTCGGCAACGCTGGTTCCCTGGCGAATCCTTCGCGTGGGCGGTGCATCGGATATATTAAGATTCTTCATGTCTTCTACAGGATAATTTATTATCCATCTGGTTGTCAAGGAATTTCCGAAAAAAGTTTCGCGGTCACGCCCCCTTCTCCCTAATCGCCCTCACCACCGCCTCCGCCGTCTTCCTGCCCTTCTCGATCCCCAACGCCGCCATCCACTCCTCCACTCCGGCCTCCGCCATCGCCTTGCAAGTCCCGAAGTACTCCGCGACCCCCTTCGCTCTCCGATCCCCTACCCCTGGCAATGCCGCGGCGAACCGCCAGGCCGTCGTCGGGTTCTCCACCCCTATCGTGGCCCTTCCCCCAGGTCTTCGCAATATCGCGAACTCCTCGTCATGCCCATGCTCCTCCGCCCATCCTGCCCCATGCCCCTTCCCCTGGGGTTGCCCACTCCTCCATAAATCCTTGTACGTCCTGTGCTCGTGCCACGGCTTCTGCAACGTGGTCCATATCGAGACCCAAAGCGCCGCGGTCTCGGCCTCGTTCGCGGTCCTATCAACCAGCAAGTGCTTCCCATAGACTACCGGCATGGCCTTGAGCATGGTCAGGAACGCCGCCAGTTGCCTGTAGCTCACCGCCTGACGCCCTCGTCCATCCCCGCCCCCGCCCCTATCGTATAGTGGGCGCCATCCCTGTCCTCTCCCCGCCAGCACTTCGATCTCTCCGCCAGGCCCCGGCCGCCACACCCCTTCCACTGTCAGAAAGCAGAGGTCGAAGTTCGCCCACATTCGTTGGATCTGGCCCCCGACCCCAGCCAAGCGCCGCTCCCGCATGGAGGTGATGAGGTCTGATAGGGTCTTCCTCTCGATCCCGACCTGGATCTCGCCGTCTGGGCCTATCCCTGAGAAGTTGCAGTCGGCGGAGTCGAGGTCGGTGTGGATGATGGAGGGGTTAGGGTTGTAGATTCTAAGACGGGAGAGTAAGGAGGCGGGCTCGTGGATGTCGAGGAGAAGGCTGGACACATTTAGCTCGCCGCAATCGCAGCCTTCCTACTGGACCAAGTGTTGTATTCCGAAGTTCTAGTCATCTGGCCAGATTCTCCATTCTAATTCGGACCAGGAAATTTCCTCGTCCTGTAATTCGCTTCCGATTATGGATGCGTTGGCCTGGCAGTCCTTCACCAGCATCCTATACCGCCCGTCCCCTATCGGCCTCCCGTCGTCCCTCAACTGCCTGACCTCGACCGTGGTGTAGTACCCCAGATCTCCGAACAGGCCTTTAGGCTTCATCAATCCCGTGGGCTTTCCCCCCACGTACTTGGTCCCTTCGTGATGAATCAGAAGCATGGGCTTCAGGTTCATGGTATTCAGGAACCTCCTGATCTCATCGTTCATGTCCTGTCTTGGCGCGAACCCGAACTCTGTAGGGTCGATCACCCCAGTCAGTCCATAGTTGGCATAGCTCACGTCATCGACGAACTGCCCAAAAATATCAATCGCAACCACGTCCACCTTGTCGTCCTCCAGCAGCATGAACGCCGCTTTCGTCACCCGGTTGACGTGCCAGCGATAGTAATGCCGTTTGCAGCACTCCGGTGCCGGCCCGTCGAGTTTTATAGTGTCCGAGATCCGCTGCATCTCTTCCTGGATTTCGGCGGGCTTGTTCAATACCACGCCGCTCGCGCTCTTGGCTCCGATCACCAGACAAGTCTTCTCCAGGTTAGCCAGCTTGAGCGGGTCGGCGGTGCGGATGAGATCCTGGTTAGGGACGCGGGCGGGAGGGAGCCCAAGCTTATGCCTGATCCGATTGATGGTGGGCTTGGACTTGTACTCGGTAGGGATGAGTCCCAAGCGCTTGATGGTGGCGGCTAAGTAACTCTTGCCAGACCCAGGAGGCCCGCTCGTCACCACCACCATCGGGTCGTGGTAGGAAGAGTCGTAGGAGGCGTCCTCGATAGCGATGGGGGTGTAGGGGCGGTTGTCTGGTTCTGGATGTACGGATCGGGCCGGAGCCCCTAAGACTGACTTATATTGCAATTACTTTCCTCCTTGGCCCGTCTTGCTTTCTTAGCCTTGCTCTCTTCGCTGGGCCTCACGGTCTTCAGCAGGTGCTCGGAAGTCTGGAAGACTTTGACCACGCACTGGTACTTGTCCGCTACCTCATGCGCTACCTGATCCGCCCTCTCCATGTGGTAGAGGATACTCTCGACCGGGTGGCCTCCCACCTCTACTCCTACCGCCAGGACCCGGTAGTCCACGGTACGGTGATAGACGAGGCTCATAGCCGCAACCCCTTCTTTTCTTTCCACTCTGCCAGCGGCCTCGCCATTGTGTTGGGGATCGAGATCGACGACTCCAATACGTTATAGTCGGTCAGCGAGGAGGCGGCTCCCGTGAAGTCTTCAAGGATCTCGCGGGGTGGAGCGCATCCCGTTTTTACCAACAGTGCAATCAGATAGGTCATGTCTGTCTCCTTATCTCCTTCATCGGCGGGTCGTATCTCCCGTCCGCGTCCAACTCCCAACTCCCAACTCCCAACTCCTCCCGCAGTCCCAGCACTTACCCGTGGGGTTGGCGGTTGAGATGTTGGCCCCACAGACGCAGCGGAAGTTGTATACGCCGGCCTTGTTCGCTGTCATCTTCCTGCCCCGCTCTCCATCTCCGCCCACTGCCTTCCGTTTAACGTCATCTGCCACGACTGTCTTACCTCCTGGTCATCGAACCTCACCAAATACTGCCTCACCACTGGCCCGGACCCCTTCCAATCCCCTCTATAGTACCCGATCGTCCACCGCATATACCTTGGTCCGTACAAATGCAGGTAGTCCTTCCCCTGATGCATCCATACCGGCTTCCCGCCCTTCGCCTGTACCCCGCTCAACTCCTCCCAAGTCCTGACCTTGCACTCGGTAAACTTGGTCTCTTCAACTATCGGCTCCTTGATCCCCCAGACTGGGTCCCCATCCTCACAGATCGCATCGCAGTTGCCCCAAACCCCATCCGCTTGCTGTTCCCCCGGCTGCCATTGACAGTCTAGGCGTAACGAGAAGTAGAACTCCTCGAACATATTGCCCATTGCCATGCGCCACGGGAGCTCGGCTTCGTCCTTCTCATTGGGCTTCAGCCATCCTACCCGCCTTGCGATGGCATAGAGGATGCCCGATACATGGTGGCCGGGGGACCTGGCTAACGGCCGATCCGGGCGAGGTAACGGGACGCGCCGCTGGAGGTCTGAGAACTCCAATTGCACATCCCGCTCGTAGATCAGTGTAGCCAAGAGAAACCCGGTCCTGAAATATGCTGAATCGACCCGTCCCGCCGCTTGCACGCATCCCCCGACACTGCTAAGCGAACGGGTCCGGGTCGAACTCGTTACGACATTACGCCGGTATCGTCACCGACCCTTGGCTGAACGCTTTCCCGGCCGGCCCAGTCACCTGCCAGCCCAGCGCCTTGACCTGCTTCTCGAACCATTGATCGTCCTTTATCAGAGACTTGATCTTCGGTTGCAGGTAATCCGGTAACGCCCGGAACTCGGGAGAGGTATTGATCGAGGACATGACCCTGGCACTCTCCACGGTCTTCCCCGGTTTCTTGGCCCCCGCGACTTCCAACATCTCAATCGCGGTGTCGTGCGCGAGCTCGTCCAGGTCAGCACCGGAAGGGACGAAGACGCCGGGGGTTACCCCCGTGGCCGCCACTCCCGCCGCGCCTGCCGCCTGTCCCTGTTGTGATGGAGGCGGAGGACTGACACGGCCTCCAGCGCCGGCCTGAGCCCCTGCCCCTGCCCCTGCCCCTGCCCCTGCCCCTGCCCCGGTCGGGAACCGATGCACCAATTCCTGGGCCGTCCCCACTGGCTTCCCGCCCATCCCGATAATCAGGCATGTGGGCGGTTGCTTAGCCGTTGACGCTGCGGGCTTCTCCATCATCATTTGGCAGAACTTGGCCTCCAACCCGATCAGGGCTGGGGCATAGCCACTCGCGAATCCTTTGATCCCAACCCTGACTGCGGAGTTGGTGAAGTGCGAGATCTTGGCCTTGGCGTCCGGGCCTCTCCCGCTCGCGCCAACCAATAGGACCTCGCCCCTGGGTGCCGGCATCCCGTTATTCCCATCCCCCACCCCGCAGTCTCCAGCATTGCCGATGTCCGCTGATTGGTCATCCGGGCCGGTAGCTTTCCCAGGATGAAACTGCGCCTCCCCGGTCTTCTCGTTCACCACCGGGCCGGCACCACAATGCTCGGTCACGGTCGCGTCGTTGGTTGGGTTCCAGCCCTCGTCCAGTCTTTGGATCTCGAAGTTATACCCGCAGGTTGCAGCATAATCCTGGAATTGGTTATTGGTCGTGTAGGCGTCCACGATGCGCCCGTTTCCCTCGAATTTGAATTGGCCACCGTGGGACTGGCCAGATTCCGTTAGGTCCATCACTCTCGGCATACTTAGACTTGCTCCTTTTACTCACTTGAAATTGGGCCAGTGGCCCCTTACAAACTTACGATCTAAACTCTAAACTCTTGGCGCTCTCGGCACCGTCTTACTCTCGGTGACGCGAAAATAATTTAAATGCGCCTACGTCGCTGGACGATAGTCGGATTCCGCAGTCTGCGTAGCCAACGACAATAGCAGGCATCACACATACCACGAGTAAGGGAATCTCTCTTACGTCCACACACAACACATTTAGAATTATACTTGCGCAGTCCTTTACTACCATTGCCGAACTGCATTCCGAACTTGTCCCCGCGCTTCCAGTCTTTACGTGGAACGACAACCCTTCCCGTAGCCTCTGCAATCCGGCGCTGGCCATCACATCTTTTACATAGACCGTATCCGGCATGGGGTATAAGACTTCTAGGCGCTCCGCATCCTAGGCAGCATAGACTCTCTTTAGCCTTTCTCTCCTTGGCCATATGCATGGATTTGTGAGGACCGGCCTCAATGACTTCCAAGTTAGCTGCATCGTTGTTTTTCTTGTTCCCGTCTTTATGGTGAACGTGCTCATCGGTGCGTAACCAACGCCTTAGTTTACTGCGCATGACAGCACGATGCTCCAACTCCCATCCGTATTCTGTTCTGATCCAGACATATCCCCTGCGATGTTCGTGCTTCGTTCCTAACGGTGACGGTCTCACATTCGCGGAGCTCTCGGTACCTTTCCTCCCGGAGCTTCTAAAACAGTATACCACGTTGACCAATGCTTTCTAGCGTACTGTCTGAACCTGCCTATCGCGTCGTCGGTAACCATGACGGTGCATTTGTGAAATTCATTTCGGACCATCCTGGCAGTCTCCTGCTGAAACGTCTGGGCCGTCATGTAGTCGTACCAATCCGGGTCGCTGGTTCTCCTCGCTTGTACCACTGGGTCGCTCAGATCGGCGAACGGGAGCTTGGGGATGTGCATCCAACCTTGATTCAGGTCCGGCGGCACGTCCCACCCAGTCGTGTAACTGGGGCTGACCAAGATACATGGGGGCTCAGACTTCATAAACCTCTCCATCGTCCCTCCCGCCTCCCCTGGCTTGTTCAGCAGCATGTACCGGCCCCACTTCGACTTCGCCTGCCAGTACTCCGCCCGCTTATAGCTCGTACTCTGGACCATCCCTTTGATCCCCGGCGCCCACTCGTCGTAGATGGCGTCCGCTCGCCTGATCGCGATCTCCAGGTCCTCGTCAGTCGCCTTCTTCCCTATCGTCACCCGCTTCTGCTTACCGTTCTCGTAGTACGGGACCCAGACTACCGGGTTGTTCGTCGCGGGGAAGACTCTGGGCCACTCCTGGAACCAGTACTTCGATGCTGAGAGACCGAGTAACGTCATCGCCATGGGCCGGAGAGTGCCTGACATTAGGACTACTCGCTCGACGCCGGTCCATAGATACCGCTCGGCGTACCGGCCCGGCCACACACAGTCGAACGCGATGCCGGATCTGGTCATCCTCCATAGCCAATTCCCGTCCCCACCCAGAGATAAGATCCGGTTAAGGTCGTCGTATACCTTAGCCAGGCGCCGGTAGTCCTTGTTCAGCCTTCTCGCCGCTTCGTTGGATGGGTACTCGATAGCGATGTCGTTCATGCGCGTGGATATAGAGGCATAGGCGGTTGCCAGGGCTTCAATCCACGGCTTAGTGAGCATCCCCCATTCCTTACCTGCCGCCGCTTGGACGCACTGCCGGATCTGGGTATTGGCGAAGCGGTGTAAGTCGGTCATGCCAACCCAGATGCCTAAAAAGTTCGACAGGAGTCCGTCGGCGAGGTGTGCCTCGTCCGCGATCAGTAACCGGATCGGGTCGGGCCTAAGCGCATCCTCCTCGTTTACCTCCAGCGCCGCTTGGTTCCTACTCCTTACCTGCATCCAGTAAGCGTAGTTAGTGACGATGGCCCCAGCCTCCTTAGCCTCCTCCACCCGTTGCCTATACGCGCATCTCCCCGTCCCAGAGTAAGGGCACCTCTCGTCATCCCCCCGGTCGCAGTCCCATGTCGGATCGCCTAAGTGCTCCGGGTCGGTGCAATGGTAGTTGCGTCGGCCACGGACGTTGACCAACCCCTCGACCCCATATGACACGTACTGGTCCTCAAGGGCGCGGGTAGCGGTAAGGATGACGAACTTACACCCGGCCATCTTCCCTAATGCCAGACTCGTGATCGATTTACCAGACCCGGCAGGCTGGCCCTCCGCGATGAACCTCCGCTGCTCCTTATCGCTACCCGGCCCGTATAGGCCGTAGTGGACTGCCTCGCGCTGGATCTGGCGGAACTCCGAGAACTTGGCGGGAAGGCCCAAGTCCTCAGGGGTCACGTCGTCGAGGATGGAGTAGGAATGGACCATTGCCTAATACCTACAATATCCTCGTACCAACGAATGAGCATTCCGCGCTAGGGCAATGGACGTTAGTCCGTGGAGGATAGGTCAGCAATGTTAACTGCGGACGGGTATCGATCAATTCCGTACCACATTTTGGGCAGGATAGTCCATTTGGGCGCGGCGCATTAGCCTTCAGATAGGTGTCGTGACATCGCGCATTGTGTACTTCAAGCGAGATCAGTGCCTTCAGTGCCTTCATTCAGGTACCCTCTCCCCCCTCTTCCTCATCCACTCCCTGACCGCCGACTCCACGACCCAGCTCTTACTCAGTCTCCGATCCGCTGCCGCGAACCCGATCAGGCGGACTAGGGGGAGCGAGAGGTGGACCGTGATTGGGATGTGGCCTTTGCCGTTAGGTCCTGGGCCGTTAGGACCTGGGACTTTGCCGCTTTGCCGTTTTATTGGTTTAGCGGTGAGCTTGGGTTTCAACACTAGATTAGGATATCGCCGTTCAATTCGCTTTGTCAAGCCCAACTTAGCGACCAGCCTCCGTGTGTTACTGTAACATAGTGCCACGTCCATCTCCCGCTCCCGGTCCCCGTCTGGTCGTAGACTATACAGAATCCGATCCGCCAGATCTATCGTCCTCAACGTCCAACCTATCGCACCCCGACCTCCTCTCCTCTTACCCCCTCAACGACATCGGCAACTGCGACCGCTTGATCGCTCTCTACTCCCAAGTCCTCCACTACTGCCCCGACCTCAAGTCCTGGCTCTGGTGGGACGGCCGGCGCTGGGCCTTAGACCGTACCTCTAAATCCTTCGCCTACGCCCGTGACGCGATGATCGAGTACGCCCACCAAGCCAAGTCTGCCAAGATGGACGGCGCGGATGATCTTAACTCCCACGCTACCTCCTCTGGCTCCGCCCACGCCATCCGCGACCTCTTAACCATGGCTCAGTCCAAGCTCTCCATCCCAGCCTCATCCCTTGATCGCCACCCAGACCTCCTCAACTTCCTTAACGGGACCGTAGACCTCCGCACCTCCGCCCTCCGCCCCCACAACCCCGCCGATCTCATGACCCGCCTGATCCACCACGATTACGTTCCAAGGTCCAAGCCCCCGCGGCGCTGGCTAGACTTCCTGGACACCGTCCTAGATTCTAACGCCGAGATCCTTCATTACCTTCACCTCGCCTTCGGCTACTCCCTCACCGGTCACACCTCCTCCAAAGCCACCTTCATCGTCCATGGCGCTTCCGGCAACAACGGCAAATCCACCCTCCTCACCGCCTTCCGCTGCCTGATCCCGGAATACTCCGCCATCATCATGGTTGACTCCATCATCTCCCACAAGCAAGACCGGACCTCGGCCAACGCCGATATCGCAGACCTGAACGGGGCTCGCTTCGTCCAAACCTCGGAATCCCAAAAGGGCGCCACGCTCTCCGCCGCGACCCTCAAGCGATTATCCCAAGGCATGGGCGAGATCCGCGCCCGCCGGCTCTACCAAAACCCCATTACCTTCCCCGAGACCCATAAACTCTGGATCGACACCAACCACCCGCCTGCCCTATCCGACTCCGACGATTCTGCGGTCTTCGCTCGCCTTCACCCAGTCGCCTTCCCTATCGAGATCGACCTAGAGGACCAGGACCCTCTGCTCGTGCGAAAACTCCTCGAAGAGGCGGAGGGGATATTGGCATGGGCGGCGGAGGGAGCGCGTCTCTGGTATGAGGGTGGACGCCGTCTTCCCCGTCCCCTCTCCATGCAACGTGAACTCCGCAAGTGGCAGGTTGCATCCGATTGGGCCGAACGCTTTCTGGCTGATTGTTGTCTAGTCATGCGATATGCCAAAACAATCAGTGAGTGGTCCGTCGAATCTAGTGTCCTCTACCGGCGGTACAAGGAGTGGGTCGAGGACGGCAACGACGATTGCTTCAGGTCGCATCGGGAGTTCACGCAAAGACTGAAGTCGCATGCCCCGATCCAGTACAGACGGCGCAGGGATAAGTCGTATTTCTGGGGCGTCAAGATCAGGAAAAGCGGTCGGGTTGGATTGAGTAGGGACGAACAGGACGAGACAGAGGACTGAATTGAAGGCCGATAGGGCTGATAAGGTCTATGTAGTCTATAGAAGTAATAGACTTGGAAGACACCACCCGATCACCCTCTAAGTGCAACAAGTGCAACCATCTGCAACACATATCTGTTGATTCTATTACTATTTGATGCACTTGTTGTACTTGTTGCACTTATTCCGTTGCCTTTATGTCTACACGCGCGCCCATGCATGTACGGAGGAAACAAGGTTGACGAAAAAGTGAAACAAGCGCCTCAAGTGCATCAAGTACGTATGTTTTCAAGTACTTAGACCGTTGCAGATGTTGCACTTGTGCCTTTCATCTGCAACGGGGAGGGTTTTGGGTGGTTTTGGAGGTCCCCAAGGCGGTTCCGATACTCCGATACCGGTTCCGCCCTGGAGTTGAGGAGGCAGGACTACTTTTTGGACTTCGGGGTGGGTTTGGCTTTGGCTTTGGGTTTAGCCGTGGGTTTAGCCGTAGGTTTTGACGCCGGTTTCGATGTCTTCGGCTTGCCTTTTCCTACGTGCTCTACCCCCACCTGTAATTTTGAGTGGCCCAGCATCGGCTTCATCTGATCTGCCATATCGTCGAACGTCGCGACCAGCCCCTTATCGCTGGTCTTCTTATCGCCCTTCGCCCATCTACAGAAGTACTCGAAGTGCCGGTTCATCGCGTTCGGGTATGTCCCATCTTCCACGCCCTTCAACGATTCATACAACTCGATCGCCTCGGACATCTTAGGGGCGCCCGATACTCCGCCTAGCCCGGTCTGTTGTAGGGCCTTGCGGATGTGCCTGGACGCCACGACGGGGGGAGGAGTGGGGACCACAGGCAATACCTGCGGGTTGATAATCGCATCGATCTCGGCTTCGGTAGCGACTCTCGGCCCGTCCCCAGCACCGGCTTTATCGACCTTCGCGCCTTTACCTTTGTCCTTGCCCTTCGCGGCCAGCTTCTCCGCCTTCTCCTTCGCCTTGCGTGCCTTGCTCCTGGCCCGGTCCTCCTTCATCCAAGCCTTATCCTTGGCCCGTTGATCCTTCTCCGCCGCTTTCTTGACCTTAGGATCTGCCGCGGCGAGCTCCTTAGCCTTATCGAGCACCTGGGCCTTCTCCTCGGCCGTTAGCGGTGCGCCGGCCTTATCGTTACCCGCCCGCGTTTTCGCTTGCACCTCTGATTGCGGTGGTTTCTTCGCCCTGGCCAGATCCACGGCCGCATCGAACGTCATTTTCCCACCCATCACAGCCTCGACCAGTACCGGGTCCGCCGCTACGAACTCCGCATTTTGGATAGTGGCCGGGTGAACCCCGAAGTAGGCCGCGACCTTCTCGGTCCCCTGCGTCCCTTTCCACTTATGCCGCTCCCGGACCAAGGCGATCGCCCTAGCCTTCTCCATCGGCCCTGGGTCTTCCCTCTGCCAATTCTCGTGCAGCAACCTCTGCAACGCCCCGTCCTCGTCCAGATCCCTATGCAGTTCTACCAGGATCTCGAAGTTCGAGTTCAGCTCGTCCCTAATCAGTCTGCCAGCCGCAACTCGTCTCTCGCCGATATACACGACCGCATCGCCTTCCTCGTTCAGGTAGGCCTGGACTCTCTGTTGCTGGCCTATCTCGTGCATCGACTCGGCCAGTTGTGGGATGGTCATCTCCTGTTTCGATAATCCGTCGTTCCAGTCCCGGAGAGAGTGAAATAGAGGGTTGATGAGCAAGGTGCCAGGGTCGAGGGATAGGACCTCGGGGATAGGCGGTAGGACGAGCCCTGCATGACCGGTATAGGTGCGGTTGGCGGGTATTCCAGATGGGTGTGGCTCCCTATCGTCCATAGTTTCAGTGAGGAGGTCTGCGACTTGTTGGAGGTCCGTACTTTCGTCTTCCTCTTCTTCCTCGTCCTCGTCCTCGTCCTCTTTCTCCTGATCGAGCTCCTGATCGAGGTCCCTAGCCTCCGCCTCCTCCTCATGCTCCTCGTAATCTTGGGTAGCCCGCATCTCGTGGTAATCCCGATCCGCGTTCAATTCCCGCTCCAACTCGTCGAACTCACTTGCCATATAACTCATGTTATTTTTTCTCCTTTAATCTTTCTCGAAGTTGACTAGCTTCATTTTGGCGGGCATAATCCGCACATTCATCGTAGAGGATGTAATGGTTATGCCGTGCCTTATTTACAGCCGCGGATACCGGCATTTGGCCATAGTCGGTAACATCCCGATACCGGCGGTATGTTAGAAAATGCAATGGATGAAATATCAGACTATGTGTAGGTTCGTCTTCCCATTGCCCAATCTCCTCAACATGCTTATACAAGAACTGACGCAATCCATCCGGTACCGGATAACTCAGGTCGTAAATGAACTCTCCCGCTCCGCCGCGCTGCCCGATCCAAATACATTCCAGGCAGTTCTTACATCCGAGTGCCATGTTCTCGCTCATGTCATCTATCCTTTTTTGAATCTGTAGTTCTGCCGCCTGTGTTCCAACCACTTCTCCCTCATCGCCGCCCAGTCCCTACCCTGTTGGCAATAGTTCTTCCCCGTCAACTCCCAAATCCGCTCCGATATCCACGGCGCCAGTTTTTCCTTGCCTAATAGCATCTGGCTTACCTTGACGTTGGAATAGCCAGTGCCCTCCGCTAATTCCATTCGGCTCAGTTCCGGGTACAGGCCAGTGGGCTTGCGGCCTACCCCTACACGCTTGACACGCTTGACAAGCCCGCTCAATTCCCAGGCTCCTGGAGATCGACCCAAGCCTCGAAGTCGGCCCAATCCTCTGCGGTCGGCTCACCCTTGGTCCTGCCTCCGTGAACCAATCCGATAGGTGAGCGAGTTGCCATCACACCTAAACTAGGGTGGGCAGGGAGTGGGTCTGCCTGAGCCTGTGATGCAAAGGCGTCGAATAGCTTTTGGATCTGAGCCTGTTGGATCTGAGCCTGTCGAGCCTGTTGAGCCTGAGCCTGTCGAGCCTGTCGAGCCTGTTTATCCCTCATCGCCCCTAGCCGCTCCTTGGCGTACTCCAAAAACCTCCCCGCTACCCCTTCCCCTCCTCCCTCGACCACCCCCAGTCCCTCCTCCGCTATGTCCTTAAACAACGCCAGGATCTCCTCCCTACCCCATTGCTCTACGCTGGACGCCCCAATCGTGAGGTATAGGAATGCGAGCATAGCAGCCGCCCCAACCCCCTCCCTGTCGCCCGGTATCAGGAGCTTTCTATCGGGCTTCCCCCGATGCTTCGTCCATACATCCATGGCCCTGTCAAACTGCCCAATCCTGTTGCTTACCGCCGTCTCTGTCATGCTCATCGCGCTCGCCGCCTCCTTATGAACTTTGGTCTTTAAATACCAACCACCACCGAATTGTAGAACCAAAAACCAGATCCGTCAAGCCCTATTAAAACCGTCTTAGAATCTAGGGCTGGGATCAGGACCACCCCCAATACCACCCCCTTCTACCTCAAACCAGATCCCAAAACCCGATTCCCAATCCCAAACGGTACCCCTAAAATTCTTGCTGTTTTATAGGGCCTCAAAAACCGGTTTTGGCCTCCCCGTTACAGTCTTGTTAAACGGTAGACTGAGCGGCGGGGACTGGCCCGGTACTGGTTTGTACCTAAAACCGATTTTCGACACAGACCAGTTTGTATCGCAAAGTCATAGTCCTGTACTCTCATAGACTGATGTATGGGGAAAACTGGGGGATTCCCGTGGGGGATTCCCGTCTGATCGCCCGTCTGGCTGTCCACCAGGCACGCTAAACTGGGCGCCCATGGTACCTACATCGGCCCGTGGCGCAGCCGTCCGACTACGGGTGAGCTATCAGGCCTCCACGCCGGCGGAGCTCACCACGGGCCTGCTTAGGCGTCAAGTACCGTGTGCTCGGCACAGAGATACATCCTACGAACTCCTATCTGGTCACCATGCCTGTCATACTCGATTGTGCTCTGGCAAGCCACCACGGGCCTGCTGGGTGTATCGGTTGTGCCATCGCCATCACGTACGCATTGGTAGCAGCGATACGCGCCGGCGTGCTCGGGCCTGACCTTGGTTTGTGTTGTCGCCATTCTCCAGTTCTCCCATAAACGCAAAAAGGCCCCAGCATCCGACTTGGACACTGGGGCCTTTATGTCTTGACGGGGGGTCAAGGGGGAAAAGCGCGCCGAGCGATCTAACGGGCTAAAGGTATCAGTACGTTGTCGATATCCCGTGCCGTGAGAACAAAGTACTCATACAGGCCGTACTTGCAAGGCACTTCGATACGCTCTGAGTCTCGTTTCCAGGTGCGCACCTTGCCGTTCACTTTGACCGTACGCCATCTTCCCTGTTTATCTTTCAGCTCGATATGCTGGTGTGTATCGCACCATTCCATCATTTCCGAGATGCTGGCTGGGTTTCGAAATTTGCGGGTATCCTGGATTTTTCCTCGTGCATATCCGCAGTCTAACTTGAATGTCGTTTGTGTTGCCGTCATTTCCTCATCTCCTTCCTGCTTACTCATCCTATGCTGAAGTTAACTCCCATTCATACAGATCGAAATTTAGGTCTTTCAAGTGCGGCCACGATCGTCGGATGGGCCATCCGCGTCGTCTCGCGTGACCAAAATGTATCCGTGCTCATCATCGCCTAGCAGGTATACCCGCACCGTGCAAGTAGTCTCCACGGCGCGGTTGCCGTAGCCGCAGGCATCGTCGCCGTCGTAGTCTGCGCCCATTTGCTCGGTGATTGTGAACGGCTCGCTCTCGTAGGTGCCTATTTCGCGGTCAAGCTGCCGCGCCTCGAACTGCACGTAATCTTTGATTTCGTCGTAGGTGCTCATCTTGGTCTCCTGTCTCCTTTGTGCTACCCTCCACCACATCATCCGGCCCGACCACTATCCCGTAGTACGTCGCATCGTGCCGCTCGATACTCCCCGGTGCCAGGAACGAGCCGAAGTTTTCAACGAAGTACCTCAGCTGCTCTCCTGTCCCGACCCTGCACGGGCTAACAGGCATGCCGGCCGGAACTTTGGCGCGGGATGTGCCAGGCCCGAACGATACCACCATGTCGCGTTTGGTTCTAAGCATGGGCGCCCACCAGTTTCACCCGTTGCCGTGCCAATGCCTTCAGGCAACATACGGTATCGCATAGCGACCACGGTAGACCTTTTGCGTAGGCTAATCTCCGCACATAGCCATCCTGCGCATCCCAGCTACCTAGCGGGATATCGTTGAAGTGCGGATCTCTGCTACGCTGTAATGTCGCGTCGGCGAATCCGCACCTTTTCAGACCGATGAAATCAGATAGCCACAAGTAGTAATCTTCGTGGCTAATTCTGTGCTCCATGTAATCCGCACGCTTGGCAGTCATAAGCGCTTGGTTGTCATGCTTTTCCTGTTGCGTCGTCATTTTTTGGATGCTATCCTCGCGTGCCGATATCAATCCAACATGTCCGCGTACCGCGCCGATAATTTGCAGTTCGGCGCGTGCCACCATATTGGCAGATGCTACTTCCCGAATGGCCTCATGCGGTCCTATCGCTCTGACGTGTTCGGCGTATGTTTCGCCTGTGTCGTCATAGACTCCAATTACCGTGTAGTTTTCCATTTTTACCTTCTTTTGATGTCCTTTCCAACGTGTATTATTGATAGCGCCGAATTTTGTATTGTTCTCCTTTGGTGTGTACTCCCCGCGTTAGCGGAGTTGTCTCATTTCGCCTCCATTCCCTTCAAAAGTACAGTTTCCCGTCTTCGCCCACGTAAATATCCAAGTCCCCAAACCCGTGCGCGGATTCCGTCAGCTTGGTTGCGGCTGGCTCTTCCCAGTCGCCATCCCAGAATCCGCACCCGTGCCCGCGCCGGGTGAGCCAAAAATCATGACCAGCCATTTCGTCAATCGTACATTCGCCCCGATGACGTTCCAGGTTGTCGCTTGTGATTAGCTCACCAGTCGCGGCCTGGAACGCTTCACAATCTGCCACGATGCGCGCCAAGGTCTCAGGCGCTATGTCCTCCACACCGTAGTTCTCATCGACGGGGGGCTCCTCGTTTGGCTCAATGTTACCGCATTGATCACACACCCGTGTCTCGTTACCCGTGTCATCATCGCTGCTGTTAAAGCGATTCAGGATTTTATCTTTACCGCACACTGGGCAGATACCGAATGGGTGTAGCGTTTCCGCCCATAGCATCGCTTCGATGTACGCGCGGGTGAAAGTGTCTAGTTGGTCTAGCTGTACAGCCGTCGTTTGTTCACTCATTTTGATTTCCCCTGATCCTTGGACTTCATCGTGGACTCTATCTGTGTAGGTGTCATGTCTCAACCGCCTCCACCCACATCGTAAGTCCGATCCTTCCCAGCGTCAATACCTATCTTCTAACTTGGGGTTACTTCTAACTCACCCATCTAAGTTACCTCACCACTTACTATTCACTCCTTCGCCTTCTCTTCCGTGTCACTCTCTCTAGTCACTCCCTTGCTTCCCTTGCTACGTTTCACTTTTGGGTCCTTCCCTTGGGGGTGGCGGGCCTTGCGAGGTGAGTCAGTGCAGTCGGGGAGGGCGTGGTCTAAACCCCAAACTACTTTAAACCGCAAAGTACTGTACCTAAACGACTTATCGTGCTAGGATAAATGGATGCCGATTGGGGTAGTGGCGCTGGCGGCCGAGTTGCATACGACGCCGCAGGCTATTAGCTGGCATTTCGCGCGGGGACGCACGGCCCAGCAGGTCCGCGAGCACTTCAAGCGGAAGCAGGAGCAGGCGGAGGCGGTTGAGCGGGTTAGGAGGGAGTTTGCGCCGGATAAAGAGGTTGGCGGGGGGCCGCGGGGGAAGGGTAAGAGGAAAGGAAAGGTGGCAAAGGCGGTAAAATCGAAAGGAGCAAAGGCGGATGCCAGCACAGCCAAGTATAAGCGATCAACTGACAGCACAGGAAATTCGCCGCTTGGCACTCGCCTGCGCCCGCCGGTATTCGCCAGGAATACAACCGGTGCCACTTCAGGAACCGTTCCAGGTGCGGTGCCGCCGGGTACTGAGAGTGCTGATGGGCCTGCCCAAGCCTCCGCCCAAGCCCGACCCGCCAAAACCTACGAGCAGGTCCTATCCGAGATCGCCGGACGGAGGCAGAAACGGGAGCACATAGACGACGCCCGAGCGAGGAAGGTCTCAGCCCAAGCCGATGCCCAGGAACTTCAGAACGCCGTCAAGCGTGGGGAGTTGATCGAGGCGGCTAGGGTTAGGTTGTTGGGGACTGGGGTGGTCAAGGAGTCGGTGGGGATACTGGAGAGAATGCCAGGTCAGATTCAGGATCGGCTATCGGCCGAGAGCGGGGTGCCGGCGGCGAGGTGCGGGGCGATTGTGCTAGAGGAAGTGAAAAGGGCGGTGGATAAGATCAGGGAGATGGAGGATATATGGAGAACAAAATGACTAAGACGGAAGTGACTAAAACGGATTGGATGTTACGGGTAGTGGTGGAGCGGGACGGCGTGCAACGCACATTTCGCACATTGCTCTCATCAGTTAATAATGGGCCACCGAAAGTGGGAGAGGCCTGGCTGTATTCGCCTTTGGTAGGGACGATGACGCGGAAGGCTTGGGTCGTAGTCGAGGTAGAAGAAGTACCCGCGAGCGAAGCCGATCTGCTGCGGTGTTTGCATGAGGGCAAGGTCGTGTCGTTGGTAGTAGCCGATTAGAGGAGGGGATATGGCGGACGAGGTGACGGGCGCGACGGTGATCAATGACGCTACGATGCTGCGGATAACGGTGGAGCGGGGTGGCGTGCGCCGCTTTCTAATGTCGAGTACCGCTAATCGGCAGGTGCCTAAGATCGGCGAGACTTACTTGTACTTTACGAAGGAGTGGGATTTATGGGGCCGCCCCGAATCGGCGTGGACCGTGATGGGGGTAGAGGAAGTGTCAGCGACCAAGGCTGATCTGCTACGGTTCCAGCGTGAGGGCAGGACGGTGCCGATGGTGATAGGAGACTAAAGTGAGCGGTAAAATGGCGGACAAAACCAAAGGGCTGGAATGGGGGTGGTGGAGGGAGAAGGGGTCGCGGAACGATGCCAGTTATACCGACGCCGTTGGGCGCGGGAGGGGTGAAGTAGGTGGAAACTACAAGACCTTCACGGATCTCTACAGACAGATATCCAGGTTGGATATGCGGTTGGCCAAGGTGGAGTTGGTTTTAAAGAAGATGGAGGGTATATGGAAAAAGACGAAGTGATACAAGCGCCGAAAATGGAAGACGAAAAGAAAACGGACGATCTTGGTCATCTGATAATTCTGGAGCCGGGGCGCTCTATCTTGCGTGATCGCGTTGAGAGGCTGGAGCGCGCGGTTCTCGGCCTTGCCATGCTCAATGGCGAGTTCCAAACCATCGTGACGCAGCCGGAGTACGACAAACTGCGGCGGAGTCTGCGGTCGGACTTGCTGGCGTTGCTGGACCAGATGAGGGGCGAGGAAGGAGAATAGGTGGCGACGTATGGCGACTGAGCGCCAGATCTCCTACATCGAGCAGTTGGCCATCGACCTCCAACTCGACCGGCATACCCGCAACGCCCATATTGCGTCCAAGGTCGGGAGGAACGTGGCGATGCAGGGGTTGGATTCACTGACCATAGGCGAGGCGAGCGACGTGATCGACTACTTCAGGGAGATGAAGTATGGGTGCAACGCGGATGACTAGGGAAGAATCTAATGACTTGATTAGGGACGAATTAAATCACCTGACTGTGGAGGCCGGTGCCATCGCCAATCGTCCTAAATTAGTAGTAGGTCCTAATGCTATTGAGGAGATGAAGGAGGAGTTGCTGGTTGCGGGTTGGACCTATACCGGTCACCATCGCTGGCGGTCTCCCTGGTCCACGTATTTCCTCGGCCCTTACGAAGCGTGGAAGGTCAAGCGGTGGATGGACACGCAGATTAAGAAGGATATCGAACGGCTGGGGAGATAGCATGAGCCTGAGTTCAGATGAAAGATCGTTGACCGCAGCCGCGCGGAGGTCTGCCGCAAAAGACATAGAGATTGCCGAGTCGCAGGCTTCGGCCCATGCCTTGTCCTACGTCGAGTACTTTGAGAATCCGAGTCTGTTAAGGTCCAAGGGCAAGTACGTCCCTTGGGGATTCGGGGCTCCCGATCTGCCGGAGGATCGATGATCTTCTGCGAAGTTCGCCCCTTTCAAAACCCCTCCGATTCTACCGTCCACCCGGTATTTCGAGGCCGCCAGCATGTCCACTTGATGTCCGACGATGAGCGTGAACTGCGACTCTATGCTGATTCCATCGGCCTACGCCCTGGTTGGTTGCAACGTGATGCCTTCGGTATCCCGCACTATGATGTCGTTGGGGTAAGGATGTTGCGGGTGCTAACGGACGTGCGGGTTGTCAAGATGGAGCGGAGGGAATTTGTACGTAATTATCGCGCGTTGAAGACGAGGGCGTTACGATGACACCGCAAGTCCTCGACCCTCTCGATTCGGTCGTCCAGCACCACATCCGCCCCGCCTTCCGCATCCCGGACCGGCCACCTCTATCTACCTGGGCCGAGTCCAACTTCATCCTCTCCCCCGAGTACTCCGCTTACTCCGGTCCTCTCCACCTCTTCTCCTGGCAACGGGAGATCCTGGATGCTATGACGGACCCGACGGTGGAGGAGGTCGTCTTGATGACCGGCGTGCAGATGACCAAATCGATATCCCTCATGACGTACCTCGCGTATGTCGTGGACCAGGACCCCGGCCCAGTCCTGTTAGTGGTCCCCGATGAGGACTCAGGGCGGCATTTCTCAAAGCGCCGTCTGGCTCCTATGATTAGAGATTGTCCTTGCCTGCATGGTAAGATGTCGGAGAGTTTACACGATGCCCAAAACACTTTACTGGCTAAGAGTTTCCCTGGAGGGAATTTACTTATTGTTACTGCTAGGTCTCCAATTGGCCTTGCTCAACATACTATACGTTATCTTTTTTGCGATGAACCCGACAAGTACCCTGCCTCAGTCATATCCGCTTCTGGGGAGCATGAAGGAGATCCTATGGACCTTGCTTGGGAGCGCGCAAATACTTTTGGTTCTCGCCGCAAGAGAGTCATGGCGTGCAGTCCGACGGCTGAAGGCAAGTCGCGCATCGCAACCGCCTACGACGCCTCCGACCGGCGCCGGTTCCAAGTCCCGTGCCCCATATGTGGCCAGTTCCAGGTCCTCCGCTTCTCCCAAGTCAAAGGACTAGACGGCGGTTCCTTCGTCCCGGACCCATCCCACGCCCGTATCGAGTGCGTCAACGTCGCTTGTAAGGCCCACTGGACCGAACTCCAACGCTGGGACGCCATCCAATCCGGTAAGTGGGTCGCCGAGCGTCCTTTCGCTGGGATAGCCGGCTTCTGGATCAACCAACTCTACTCCCCCTCCACCTGGAAGTCCACAGGCAAGATCGCCCGCCAATTCCTCAAGGCCAAGAAGTCCCCGACCTCGTTAAGGACCTTCGTTAACACCGTCCTGGCCGAGACTTGGCAGGAAGGGGGTCAGCGCCCCGACCACGAGGTTCTACAGCGGACCAGGACTGAGCCTTATCCATTCAACCTCCAAGCCGTCATCCCAAAGCGCGGCATGTTTTTGACCGCCGGGGTAGACGTGCAGGAATCCCCGCCCCGCTTGGAGGTAGAGGTCAAGGCGTGGGGCCGGGATAGGGAGAACTGGTCGATCTACTACGGAGTGCTCCAGGCCTTCGCCGACAACGGGCAGGCCCTACCTGCTACCTCTCCAGAGTTGTGGGACATGCTCGGTGAGTTGCTGGACCGGGATTGGCCGCACGCCTCGGGACATACCCTCCCGATCTGGGTCATGGCGATCGACACCGGGAAGTTGCCAAAGCCTGTCTACGACTTTGCCCTTCGTTACCCGCGGTGTAGCTTCAACCCTGCCACCGGCCTCCGCCCTATCGTCTTCCGCACCGTGATACCGACTAAGGGCGACGATAACCCACAGCGGATTCTATCTGCTGTATCGACCGAAGACGCTGCCCGCAAGCGCCAGAACATCCGCATCCTGACTATCGGGACGCACTGTGCCAAGGGCGAGATCTACGCTTACATCCGGGACGTGGAGCCGCACCGAGATCCCAGCGGCGGGATTCTGGACGAGCCGGTCGCAGGGCTATACCATTGGCCTGCCTATGCCCTGGAGTACTTCCAGCAGTTGACCAGTGAGGTGCGGTTGGAGACGGCGGAGGGTAAGGTGATATGGGAGAAGCGTGGGAGGAACGAAGCCTTCGACTGTGCGATTATGAATCGGGCCGCGGCGGCTCTCTGTGGGATAGACCGGCCCAACTTTCCCTGGGATAGGATGGAGTCGGCGTTGAACCCCGCCTCAGTCCTCCCCCCATCCCCGGTCCCAGACCCGGCCCCAACCCCATCACCTACCCCAACTGTGCTAGAATCTAAGACGTCAGCCTCCAACTCAGGAGCGGGGGCTGGATTGTCTACCGGGATCTCCTCCTCGGTACCTCCCCCCGCTCCGCCTCCCATAGTCCAGTTACCTACGCCACCTCCTCCGCCACAGCCTATGTCCGCCGCTCAATTGGCTAGAATGGAGTGGGAGTGGGCCTCGGGGCAGGGCCGTCCGCAGACCGATATCCCGTTCAACCGGCCCGCAAGACCAGTGCGAGGGAGGTTCAGCTAATCCCATGCAATTATTTCGGTGGCAAGTTCAGAGTCAGAAAGGCTTTTGCTTCATTCAAAGTGGAGAGGCTGTACAAGTGGGCAGGCTGATGGCCGTGACGTGGTAGATTTAGAATGTGAGACGACTACTCCGACTACTCCACCCCCTCGCCTTTGCCCTTGCCTTCGGCTGGTCTATCCCTCTCGCCCAGCCCCAGTCCTACACCGTCATCTACGACTCCGTCCCCGCCCCTGTCTTCGGCGTCCCTTTCACCGGCCAGCTCCAAATCTCCGCCCCCGTCCTTATCAGCGCCACCTCCGACACCGTAGCCGCCTGGGTCCAAACCTACACCATCCTCCCTGGCTTAGCCTCCTACCTCCCCGGTTCCACCATCTCCTACGTCTCTGGCGGTACCGTTACCGGCAACGGCTATTGCTTGGCCACCGACGCCTCTCTAACCGGTTACCTCACGCCCGCCTCCGCCTTAGTCGTTGTCTCTAGCGGTGTCCTGGGCGGTGTTCTGTCCATCGGCCCCGCCTTCGCTCAATCCAGTGCCGGCACGGGCTATGCCGTCGCCCCCACCACCTGGACCTTATCCGTCCCTACTTCAGGCGGCGCCTCCACCTGCTCCGGCTCCATCCTTACTTCCGGGGGTGCCGTGGCCGGTATCGTGAACGTGCCTATCGTCGAGTCCCCCGCCGGTACTCAATACATCTTCAAGTTCACCTCCTCAGTCTCCTCCGGCCCGCGGGTAGGATGGGTCGAGTATTGCCAGATCGGGTCCACCTCTCCTTCCCGCTTATCGACCTACTGTAATCTGAATGGGGCGCCTCAGATATTCCTGGCCGATCCAGGTTCTAATGGCCTGGTGGTCCGCACCGCTCTCAATACCTCTATCGCCGACTCCCTTGTATCCGCCTCCACCCCGATCCTATCGATAGCGAACGGGAATGGAGTCGCGGGCAACCCTACCTTGACCTTGATCGAGACCGGCACCTCTATGCAAGCCGCCGTCGTCACAGCCCCATCCGGCTCCCATACTGGTTGCGGACAATACGATGTCAATGGGAACTTGACGGGTACGGGGACGGCTTGCGGAACTGGGTCTGGGTCAGGTACCGTATCCGGTCCAGTGTCCACCACCGTAGGCTACGCTGCGACTTGGAACGATACCATCGGTGCGCTCCTAGGCCAGTCCCCCGTTGGTACTATGGGCGCTCTCTCTACGATCCCAATAACCACCGGAGCCGCAACCACCCTTGACCCGTCCTGGATTCCTTCCCTCCCCGCGTCCCAGATCACAAGTGGCACACTTGACCTCTCGCGCATCCCCACAATCCCCTACTCCCAGACCTCCGGTATCACTCCGTCCGCGATTGGCGCGGTTTCGACCACTGGGACCTACGCCAGCCCACCCTGGCTTACTGCCGTGGCTTGGTCGATCCTCACCAGCGTCCCATCGACCTTCCTACCCATCAACACAGGGGATTGGGCAGGGACGTGGCTGAGCCATGCCCCCAGTTACTTCCAGACGGCCTTAACGAACTACTCTACGATCAGCGGGCTCATGGGATATCCTTCGACGTTCCCACCTACGAATAGCGGCGATTGGGCGGGGACGTGGCAGTCACATGCCTCTAGCTACTTCCAGACATCAATCAGCGGCGCCCCTGGAACATGGCCCTCGTTCGGCACAGCGGCCCTCGCGAATACCGGCACTAGCGGCGCGGTTATCCCCTTGCTGAATGGCGTGAATACCTGGAGCGGGGCGCAGACGTTCAGCGCCGGATTGAGCGGTACGCTGGCTGGACACGCGAGCCTCGATCTGCCTCTGGCCGGTGGCACGCTCACAGGCGGCCTCTTGTTCACCGATAACACCTACGACATAGGCGCATCGGGCGCAACCCGTCCCCGTACCGGATACTTCGGCACCTCCCTGGTCGCTCCACTCTTCAATGCCGCGACCGGGTTCCAGATCTCTGGCGCGGCTCCCACCGGTCATTACCCACGTGGCAATGGCACGGACTACGTAGACTCCGCGATCCAGGCTGGGGACCTTCCGCTCGCTAGTGCCTCTGTATTCGGCGCAGTCGAGGTAGACGGTATAACCATCACGGCTACGGCTGGCCGGATCTCGGCTGTGGGTGGGGGTGCTGGTACCGTGACTGGCCCAGGCTCTACCATCGTAGGGTACGCCGCGACCTGGAATAATACCACCGGGTCGCTCCTGGCTCAGTTGCCCATCTCCGCGACCTCCACCCCCAACGCCCTGCTCGAAACCAATGGGGCGGGCCTGGTCTCTCCGACCCTCATCTCCGGCTGGAACGGGGTGACGACCGCCTCTCTCGCTACCGGGTTACTCTGCAATACCACTACGACCGGTGTCCCTTCCATCTGTGTGGACGGCGTCACTTATGTCTCCCCTACCGAACTCGATAGCGGCTCTCTCCCCGGTAGCTTCTCCTCGGTCGCCAACGCCGGTTCCGAGACCGTCGCCGGTTCCATAGTTGTCGTAGGGAATGTCACCGCCAACGGTAATGGCTTCGGCCCTGGCCAAACCCACTACAAGTCCGCCAGCGGTTCCATAGACCAAGTCTGGGGCATGTCCTCCGCCGCGACCGCCTCTTACGCCACCGCTCTCCCGGCCGCTGCCCCTACCGACCTTGGCCAAGTCATGGCCGCCGGTAATCCCACCCTCACCAGCTACCCTACCTTCTGGGTTGGGCTCTCCGGCATCTCCGGCTCCTTACTCCAGTCCCAGATGCCTCCCTTCAACCGCTCCACTTTCACCCGCACCTTCGAGAGCAAGGCGTCGGACCTCCTCTCCCTATCCGACTTCGGACCTCTCGATTGCACCGGGGTCGCCGACAACTCCTCCGTCTTCCAGGCCGCTGTTACCTTCCTCGCCGACCCCGGCACTTACCAGATCCGCATCCCCGATTACTGCCAGATCCAGATGACCACCGCCCCTTCGCTCGGCACCCGCACGATCCTCTGGTACTTACCTAACGGCGCGGTAGTGACCGGGGCGGCATTACCCGGACAGACCACCAGCGAAGTCATAGGCGGGAGGCTGACTTTGTCCGGGACCTCTACCACTATCGCAGCCCCCTCCGCCGGACCTTACGTCCTCCCTACCGCCGCCTCTACCCTTCTAGCGGTCAACGGCAATGCTTCTGGCCTGAGTAACCTCCCGATCAATTTGACAACTATCGGTAGCAGCGGTGCCGCTACCTATACACAAAGTACGAATACGTTCAACGTCCCGCAATACGCAGGCGGTGGGTCTATGACTTACCCTCCCGGTACCGGTATTCCCGTAGTGACGGGCGGTGTATCGTGGGGAGCTACCGACACGACGACCGGTAGCGGGACGGTTGTAGCGCTCGCCTCTGGTCCTACCTTCACCACTAGTGCGACGTTCTCCTCCGCCCCAATCACGATCAGCGGGAATATCTCTTCCACCGCCTGGCTCGGAAACGGCATCCGTATCAAGGAAGCTCCAGTTACACTGACCGATACCTCCTCGTCCGGTCCTGTGGCGGCGGAGTTCACCAATGTGTATGGAGGAGACACCATCGCCGCATCCAGCGCTACGACAGTCACCAACTACTATACGAATTATAGTCACGCAGAAGTGGCTGGTACCAACGTCACGCTGACCAACAGTTGGGCGCTGGGTGGCGATAACCTACACATTGGCACAACCAAACCCCTCACAGTGACCGCAGCCGGGCTCGTGAGTAACTTAGGCGGAGAGACTATCCAATCCGGCTCAACCCTCACCATCGCCAACGGCGGTACCCTAACCTGCTTGACTGGATCGACTTGCCCACCGGTCGGCGCGACTATGGCATCGCAACTAGGGGATTTAGAAGTCACTCTCACAGCTGCGAATGTCTTAACGATTGGGGCGAACTGCTCCGCTTCGACGCCTTGTAATGTGAACGGATATAGCATCACTACCGTCGCCACGGCGACACTTAGCGGCACGGCCATCGGCCAAGCCTTTATCTACGTGAGTGCCGGTACCGTGATAGTGGGCCACAACCTGACCGTAAGTTGCTCGAACTGCACGCAGACGCCGGGCGTCACCGCGTTTCCGGCAAACGTAGTCGATGTGTGGACTTGGCAGGCGAGCACGGGGACGGCCAACGCATGGAATGCCACAGGCGGCGCGGACAATCGCTCCTTCCTATCCAATATGGCACTGACCTCCGGTACAGGGATCATAGTCACCCCAACCGGCGCTTTCTCTGCCTCTATTGCGTTGGATACGGCTGCCCTGCCGTCTATCGCTAGAATCTACGGCGGTTCCGCCGATCCAGGATGTACGACGACCGGGGATATCCCCAAGTGGTGGTCCGATACGGCCACGACCACTACTGTTGTCAAGACCTGTAAATCTGTTGTCGGTACGGTCGGATGGTCTGTTGTTACAACTACTCCGTAGAATGGAATCGCTCTCATGAAGACCATAGCCTTATCGATATTCTCAGCCTGTACATGCCTAGCCGCCATCGGGAACTTGCGCGTACTTGGCACAACCAGTACTCAGGCACTTTTGGCATACGACGCTCCCGACGCAAACGCCTGTACGATCCAGCTTAGCCAGAGCGCTGGTTTGACGCCGCTGGCCCTGGACGTAGACCCAGGCACATTCGCCAATTCCAATTTCGATCTGAGCCGAGCCGGCACGGTGACCGCCGGGCTTTCCCGAACGATAGTGCTCGGCCAACGGACGGCGCAGTTTGCGACCGCTGGGCCGTACTCCGGCGTTCGCCATTTTTCACGGTCGCTCGAAGCTTATACGCCGTACTTCGGCCAGATTACTTGTCCCTCTACCGGCGACAATGTAACCTTCTCCTTCACAACGGGTAATATCCCGCTAGGGCAGACATACGGAGACCCGTGGCTTTCAGATCCTACCAATCCAGGGAATCAACCATGGCCGGAATCGCTTGGCGGGCTGACTCCAGAGTCGTTTATCGACCCGCTCACGGGCACACTTCAATTCCGCGTTGGCGTGCGCGGCAACGTGCCGGACATTTGGAATCTGGCTTTTGGCTCAGCATTCAACCAGGGCCAGGTCACCCCTTGCGACTCGGCTGGGCCTTGGACTTCACCTTGCAATGTGACGGCGGGCTCGGGCAATACGACGGTGGGCAACAGCACCGCTCCGCTGATATTGCGCCCGCCCATGGTAACGCATTCGCCATGGCTCGCCGGGTACGGGGCGCATCCGTTCTCGATGGATCAGTTTGGCCTTTCGCTCACCGGCCTCGTTAATTCCGCGACGATGGCCAAGCGCGTTCTCGACATCTGCCTGTCGCTCAATGGCGGCGGTTCGTGCGCCAGCGCCATTTTACAGATGCTAATGGGACAGACCAGTAGTCTGCAAACCATAGGGGCAGCGCCAACCGGATCATTTGGCACATTGACGTTTGGTACGACGCCATGGGAGCTTGATACCGTTCCGCGATTAAACGCTAATGAGACTGCGGTGCATTCTGGAGGCCCAAACCCAACCGTCGGAGGAGTGAATGTTTCCGGCTCTACGGTGACATGGGTTTCTGGAGATCCGTTCAGCTTATATTGGTTGGGCGGCGGCCACATCCGACTGTCAACAATCAACGATGCCTGCACGACGCCTCCGGCTTCCACCACTTCAACTGAGTGGTTGATAACTGGCATGCCGGATGGAAATACTATAACCGTATCTGGCTCGCCTCCGACCGGCAGTAATCTTTACTGGTGCGCGGACAACTTCGCACTTATGGTCTGGCGTGACGCGCCCGATAGCAGCACAGTGACGCTCACCGCAGCGGTGCTAAATGCGCAAGGATCATACTTCCCCGGCTACCCGGATAACGGTGGTAGCACAGCCTGCGACAACATAGCATATGATGGCGGCTACTGGTGCATGTACGGTGGACTTTACTGGGTAAATCCAACCGGACCATCTGTGGCGTTCTACGGCAATCCCCAGGGGCCAGGTAAAGACGGCAGTGGGACTCCGATTACTAACTCGTGGAATAATGTTAGCGCACCAATACAGGAAACCTCTGGGATCTCTCAGACTGGGGCCAATTTAACCTTTGATATGATCGGAAGCGATCCGGGCGGAGCTGGCCCGCTAGTGATTCAGGGCGTATTCAATCCAGGTTCTACGCCAACCCAACCAAGCACGCCGGTGTCCGGTATCGGTACCGCCCAAATCC
>OCTA010000127.1_pt1 | contig 71115 bp, 56 predicted proteins | sample 1538991 | NCBI WGS metagenome assembly OCTA01 (sample SAMEA3539302, study PRJEB22396) | soil metagenome | biome: tundra; feature: field; material: soil | place: USA | collected 2010-05 | depth 0.15 m
GCAACGTCCTTGGCCGGATGGGGCATGGACGGAAGATCCTCCTGTACGACTCGCACATCGACACGGTGGACGTCGGAGACAGGTCCGCCTGGGGCTGGGACCCCTTTCAGGGCAAGATCGAAAACGGAATTCTGTTTGCCCGCGGAGCCGGCGACGAGAAACAGTCGACGCCGGGGATGCTGCACGGAATCGCCCTTGCCGGGAAACTGGGGCTCCTCGACGAATTCACGGTGTACTACTTTGGCAACATGGAGGAGGACTGCGACGGGCTTGCCTGCCAGGCCCTGGTGGAGCGGGAGGGACTGAAGCCGGACTTCGTCGTGGTCGGGGAACCGACCGAAATGAACGTGTGCCGGGGACACAAGGGGCGGGTGGAGCTGAAGGTGGTCGCCAAGGGGCGGTCGATCCACGCCGCTTCGAACCAGCTCGGCGACAATGCGATCTACAAGATGCTGCCGGCCATCGCGGGCATCGAGCAGCTCAACGACCGGCTGGCCATCGATCCTTTCCTGGGACAGGGCCGGATCACCGTGAGCAAGATCGAATGCCAGACGCCGTCGATCAACGCCGTGCCCGACGAATGCACGATCACGATCGACCGCCGATTGACCTTCGGGGAGACGAAGGAGGAGGCCATCGCCCAAGTGAGGGCGCTCATCCCTGAAAAGCACCGCAGTGCTGTCCGTGTGGAGATGCTGCACTACGATACGCCGAGCTACACCGGTTTCGTTTACCCGGTGGAAAAGTACTTTCCAGCCTGGGCGCTCGCCGAAGAACATCCGTTCGTCCAGGCGGGCCTGAGGACTGCGCAGATGCTTTGGGGAGGCACCCCGAAGAGCGGAAAGCTGAACTTTTCGACCAACGGCACCTATTGGATGGGCAAGGCCAATATTCCCACAATCATCTTTGCGGCCGGCAACGAAACCACCGCCCACGGCGTGCTGGACCAGGTCCCGCTGGCCGATCTCGTGAGGGCGACGGAGTTCTATGCCCTGCTGCCCGCGCTGATCTGAGGCGAAACGCGGCCCGGGCAGGCTTCTCGTTCAACGAGACCCGGATCAGTTCCTGTCAGATCCGGGGTAGACGCTTTCGAGCATTTCGTCGGACCAGCCCCGGCTCAGCACCGTCTCATGGTCGCCGCTGCCCGGAATGGCCTTGCGCAGGACGATCTCCGCCTTGCGCGAGGGCCTCTTGCCGTCCTGCAACGGGTTTCGCTGCGCATAGGTGATTTGCTCGGAATTCCGCCAGACGGGGGCTCCCCACAGATTGTACTCCCCGGCCTTCTGCCACTCCTGGACGTCACCGGTCGCGAGCGTGAGCACGCTGACTTCGCCGTCGACCCCGCCAACCACCAGCCGCTGTTCGTCGGGACTCACCTCAAAGAATATCAGGTGTTTTGGCATCTTGTCATGGTTTTCGCCCGGAATCATCCGCACCAGGGTTGCCTGGCGCGCCAGATCCAGCGCGAAGAGCTGTTCGTGTTCGTCAGTCGGGAAATCCTTTCCCGCCACCGGCAGCGTGACCTCGACGGCGCTGAACAGGATCCGGCCATCCCGCAGGCAGCGCACGCGGCCGGTGTTCTGAAAGAACATTCCCGCCAGTTCCTCGGCGTCTCCACTGATCCTTGTCTGGCCCTTGTCATCCATCACCTCCCGCCGGACCAATGTCGCGAGCTGGATGTCCTTCTTCGCGCCCTGGCCGGAGGCCTGCATATAAACCAGCGACCGTCCGTCGCTCGTCCAGTCGGGATAAGCGGCCGAGTGCTCGGCGACCTTTGCTGAGCCGGGGGTGTCGATCCGGACCAGAAGGAGGAGAAAGTCATCATCGTCACCGGGAGCGGCATCCGTCGTAAAGGCGACCCCACGGTCGCCGGGAGACACGCGAATGTCTTCAATTTTCTCGAGGCCTTCGTGAAGGATGGCGCCGGGCTGAATTTGACTGTTGATCATGCCAGCCATCATCAAATCGCTGATATCCGCTTCCTTTGACTTGATGTCCTTCCATTCGTCGGCGCTCACCTTTGCACGCAGGGCGTCTCCATGGTTTTCGCGGAGAAAGATCTTCAGGGCGGCCTGATCCTTTTTCTTGCCCGAATCCGTGGAAAGAACGCCCCATTGGCCGCCCTTCTCGAGCTGCATCCAAACGGCCTCCGCCTCCGCCGCGATCTTGCCAGCGCGCTCGGAGCCAAGCGACTGGGCGATGGACGCCCAGTTACCGACTTGCTGTTCCCGGGCAACAACCAGCCGCTGCGAATCGCTGAGCCATGCCGCTGCATAAACTCCGGGCAATAGAAGGGGAGTCAGTTTGCCTTCGGGGTCGCAGAAATGAAGTCCTTCCTTTGCGATCACCGCCGCCCGGTTGCCGTCGGGCGACCAAATTACGTGTTTTTCAAGGCATCCAGCCAACGGCAGGAGCAGGATCGCTGCGGTGAGGATTGCCGGCCAGGCTCCTATTCGGAATGCGGTTTTCATGGAATTTCCTCCATATAGGGCGCTTTCAAAGGCAGTGGTCGATGCAGTCGGCGTTGCCCAATCGTGCTGCGTTCCGCACGCCTCGGGATCAAAATATTACATAGACCAGATGAGCGGGTTTGTAAGAATAAAAGAATGCGCACCCCGGAGAGAAGGCGGGTCGCCTCAAATCTCCAGGATTGAATGGACCGTGGCGGAAGAAAAGCGTTCCTCTATTCCAGGCGGATCACTGCCGCACTCCGGTCCGCAACAGTGGCGGACAAGACATTGCCGGCAACGGTGGGCTGGCTGGAATCCTGCCAGAGTTCAACCGCCCGTTGGAACTGGGCCGGCAGCGATATCTTCACTGCGCGCGCAGTACGGGTTGGATTGACCGCCCACAGGTAGGTGCCTCCGTCGCCTTCGTGAAGCCGCGCTTTCACCTTCGGATCGCTGGAGCGGACCTTGGGCTGGATGCCGGCCCAGGTGAGCAGGTCGGCGAAGAATTCGCGGGTCTCCGGTGCGTGGCTCCGGAAGTAGGCTCCGCCGGGGAAGGTGCCGATCAACAGGGTCCGGCCTTTGCCGAAAGTATGCTCGACGGCGGCGGTATGGCCGTTGGCGTACCGCCCCGCCTGCTGGCCCCCGGCCAGCTCATACTCCTGCAGGAAATACTCTCCTCCGATTTCCCGGTCCCTCACCGTGAGCGTGAGCTTGCCCAGCAGGTCGGGTGTGAATTGGACGTAGGTTTCGCGGGCTCCAAAAACCCGGTCCAAACCGAGGTTGGGTTGGACGGTGCCGGCCGTGCCGCCATCGCCAAAATAACCCGGACAGCCCTCGCTCACCAGCTTCCCGCCCTTGGCGACATAGTCCCGGAGCTTGTCGGCGGTGGATTGCCGGAGCATCTCTGGGTAGGGAAGGTAGACCAGCGGATATTCCCCGATGTCATCGATGCCCACGAAATCGGCCTGGATATTCGAATCGAAGAATCCCTGGTACGCCCCCTGGACGGATTGAGTGTAATTGCCGGCTCCGCCTTCGGCGCCCCCTGCCGCGGCTCCTCTTCCTGCGGCCGCCGCCCGGCCGCCGCTTTGAAGGGACGCGAAATCCAGGGATTCCTCCACAAAGACGATGCCCACGTCGCCCTTGATCGGCCGTGATTTCCAGATATCCGGGTGCGCATTGGCCCAGCGCGCCAGAATTCCAGCCATCTCCGCCCGCGGGGTGACCGAACCGTCCATCCCCATCGGTCCGAATGCGCCAAACAGCGGGCCGTCGAGCAGCGGGCGCCACCGCGTGAAGAGAATGCCGGTGGCACCGGCGGCCATGTCGATCAGGCTCCAAACCCGGACATCCTTTTCATCCGAGCTTCGGCCGTCATCCAGGGGGCGATTCAACACCTGGGGCTGCAGCCAGAGGGGCCCTCCCGTCGCCTCAGCATGCCAAAAGGGCTTTCCCCGCGATCCGCCGCGCACGACATCCGCGGCTTGAAACTGCATCCAGGGATCGTTGCCGTGGCGGGACGCGACCCAGGTGTAGCCGTAGGAATCGACGGCGGCAGCCGTCCGCCACTCGATCTCGGTGAGGGCGCCCACACCGTGCGCGGTGATCCGGTTCCGCCGATCGAGCCCGCGAACCAGATCGATGCGCCAGCGCAGCAGGCGAATCGCGTTGTCGCGCCGGAAAGCAAGCCAGTCGAGCGAATCGGGGTAGCCGCCGTTGTCATGGGGCGGATGCACCGATTCCCAACTGCCGAGACTGTAGCGGTGCCAGGCGCGTTCAAGGACCTCCAGCGTTCCATACTTGGCCTTCAACCATTCGCGGAACTTGGCCTGGGAGGCGGCGCAGTGGCATTCGGGCACGTCCCCCTCGTTCCACAGGTCATAGCCCAATGTGGCGGGATGGTCGCGATAGCGCTTCACCAGCGCGGTCAGGAATTCTCCGGCGCGGTCGCGAACATCATCGTTGTCCAGGCAGAGGGGGGCGTTGCCGGTAGCGCTCCCGCTGGCGACGGAGGGGAAGCCTTGCAGTCCGTCGCTGCCGACATGGCGGGCGTGGGGATACTGGTCCCACATCCACTCGGGAGCTCCGGTGACATTCTCGGCGATGACTGTCTTGATGCGATACTTGCCCTCGAGCTCCAGCATCCGGTCATAGTCGCTCCAATCGTACCGGCCCGGCGAATTCTCGATCGAAGCCCACAGGAACCAGTGGCGGAAAATGTTGATGCCCATCTTTGCCGCCACCCGGTGGTCCTGCTCCCAATCCGGTTCGGGCGGGTTCGACTTGCGGAAATACACCGCGCCAAAGGGGAAGACCGGATCCGGAAACGAGTCTTTCTCGGCGTCGGCTGCACGCGGCCCCCTGTTCGTCTGGCCCCGGCTCCGCGCGGGGACGATTGCGGCCGTTGCCAGACCCACCCCCAGGGCGGCCATGCCCTTCACAAAGGCGCGCCGGTCGAGCGCGATGGGACCCGGGCTCTGGTTCAGGTTTTCCGGCCGCTGGTCGAGTGATTTTCCCATGGAAGACTGCGGCCGCAAGATGCGGGTCCGCCGCCGCTTTTGCAACCCCGGGGCTTGTCCGAACTGGACCGGTTCGCCGCCTTCTCGCAACTTGTGCTCCGCGTCTTCGTCTCGCCAAGCGCAAACCCCATGAGCCGACGCGATTATTTGCTCCAAACCGGCATCGCCAACGTGCCCTTCCTGAAATCAGGACGCCCCGAAACCATGAAGAGGCTGTCCCCAATCCTTGCCATACTGGCAATCCTGGCCATGCCTGCGCGGGCACAGGAGCTTCCCCGCTCCTGGATCGATCCGGACACGGGTCATCGCGTCGTGCAGCTTTCGACCGAGCCCGGCACCAACAGCCTGTACTTCACCCAATTCGCCTATACCAACGGCGGCACCCGGCTGATCATGATGAACCGCAAGGGGATCGATCTGGTGACCGTGAGCACGGGCGAGGTTGAGCACGTGTACGAAGGCCGCGATTACGGCCGCGTGATCCAGGCGGGCAGGAAAACCGGCAAGATCTATCTCATCAAGGACGACTTCGTTTGCTCCCTCGATCCCGATTCCCGGGTGCTGACCCAACTGGCCAAGCTGCCGCCGGGCGGCACGGTTGCCACCATCAATTCGGACGAGACCCTGGCCGCCGGTGCGATCACCGCGGGAGGCCAGCGCTCCGGCGGACCGAGGCCACAGATGCAGGCGGATGCGCCGCCCGTTGCTCCTCCCGGGGGCTACAAGCCCGGCACGCCGATGCCCGGCCACGACGACTATCCGGACAAGATGAACATGATGACGCGCCGTCTCGACGAACACCTCCCGATGACGCTTTTCACCCTCAACCTCCAAACAGGGGAGGTGAAGGAATTGTTCCATTCCACCGACTGGCTCAACCATTTCCAGTTTTCGCCGACGGATCCGACGCTGATGTCGTTCAGCCACGAAGGTCCGTGGTGGCTGATCGATCGCGTCTGGCTGTTCCGGGTCGATGGCCGGTCGCAGCCCACGCTGGTGCACAAGCGCACGATGAAGATGGAGATAGCCAATCACGAGTACTGGAGCGCCGACGGCCAGTGGATCTGCTATGACTGCGAGACGCCCATGAACGAGGTCTTCTGGGTGGCCAGCTACAACGTCACCACAGGGCAGCGCATCTGGTACCACCTGACACTCGATCAGTGGTCGATCCATTACAACCGCTCGCCCGACGGCACGGTCTACAGCGGCGATGGCGGCGAGCCCGGCCACCTTGGGCCGCAGCCTCCGCACTCCAAGTGGATGTACCTGTTTCATCCCCAGATGGTGCCGGAGCTGCGCATCCCGTCCGCCCAGGCCGCCGAGGCCGCGGAGGCCGGCCCGAACGGGTTGATCAAGGTGGGGTACTTCCAGACCGAGAAGCTGGCCAACCTCGCCAACCACTCCTACTCCCTCGAACCCAACGGAAATTTCACCCCCGACGGCAAGTGGATCGTCTTCCGCTCCAACATGCGCGGCGCGATCCAGGTTTACGCCGTCGAAGTCGTCAAGGCCAATTCAACCGCATCGACGCCATGAAATTTCTCTTTCCCCTGGTCTCGGCGCTGGCCGGACTCGCCCTGAGCGCGCATGCGGCCGACGAGCTTCCCAGCTCCTGGATCGATCCTGACACCGGCCATCGGATCGTGCAGCTGTCGACAGAGCCGGGGAGCGCCTGCCTCTACTTCACCCAGTACGGCTACGCCGCGAACGGGACCAAGCTGCTCATGACCACCCCCCACGGGATCGACCTGGTGACCCTGGCGACGGGCAAGATTGAGCACGTCTACGAGGGGCGCACCAACCGCGTCATCCAGGTTGGCCGGAAGACCGGAGCGATTTTTTACACGAAGGAGGATGCCGTCTACGCCCTGGACCCCGCCACCCGGCAATCGCGCCTTCTGGCGAAGCTGCCGCTGCACAGTAGTGTCACGACGGTCAACTCTGACGAAACGATGGTGGCGGGCGCGATCAGCGAGAACGACCGCCGCCCGGATCTGGCACCGCGGCTGCCGGCCGCCCCCGCCGGCGGGTACCAGCCCGGGCAGACCCAGCTCGGCCACGACAATTATCCCGACAAGGTCGCGATGATGGCGCGGCGTCTGGCCGCGCGCATTCCCATGACGATGATCACGGTCAACCTCCAGACCGGCGCGGTGAAGGAGCTCCTCCATTCGACCGATTGGCTGAACCATTTCCAGTTTTCACCCACCGACCCGACGCTGCTGATGTATGCCCACGAGGGCGCCTGGTGGGACGTGGATCGCCTCTGGCTGATGCGCGTGGCGGCTGGAGCGCCCCTGCCGGGCGCGGCCGCGGCCTCTCCCTCCGACGGCCCCTCCCAGCCGATGCTTGTCCAGAAGCGCATCATGGCGATGGAGACCGCCGGGCATGAGTTCTGGAGCAACGACGGCCAGTGGGTCTACTACGACCACAAGATGCCCAACGCAGAGGTCTTCTGGGTCGGCGGCTTCAATGTCGTGACTGGCGCGCGCGTCCAGTATCACGTCGATCGCGACCAGTGGTCGGTGCACTACAACAACTCTGAGGATGGCACTCTGTTTTCCGGCGACGGCGGGGCTGAGACCAACGCTGCGCATGCCAAAGACGGCAAATGGATCTACCTGTTCCGCCCGCAGCTGATCGCCCGCACGGAACTCGCCCCCAGCACTCCTCCGCCACCCAGCCAGGACCGGATGATCCAGGCCGGCGCCTTCCACTTCGAGCACCTCGTCAACCTCGCCAGGCACGACTATTCGCTCGAGCCCAACAACAGCTTCACGCCCGACGGAAAATGGATCGTCTTCCGCTCAAACATGCGCGGTCCGATCCAGGTGTACGCAGTCGAGGTGGCCAGGGCGCAGTGACCGATCCGGCGGCGGCCGGCGCGCCCATTGGCGATGCTGAGCCATCCGGTTTTTGCAAGACATCCGTTCGTGTGGCATACTGAGGGCATGAGCAACATACGGAAAGCCGGCGAACGGGGCCACGCCGACCTCGGGTGGCTGGACACTTATCACACATTCAGTTTCGCCGACTACCACGATCCCCGCTGGATGGGTTTCCGCAGCCTGAGGGTCATCAACGACGATCTCGTCATGCCCGGCAAGGGTTTCGGGATGCACCCGCACCGGGACATGGAGATTGTCACCTACATCCTGAGCGGATCCCTGGAGCACAAGGACTCGATGGGCAACGGCCGGGTGATCCGCACGGGCGATGTGCAATACATGGCTGCCGGCACGGGCGTGCTCCACAGCGAGTTCAATCCCTCCAAAAAGGAGCCCGTGCATCTGCTCCAAATCTGGATTCAACCCGACCGCCAGGGCGTCGTACCGCGCTACGCGGAAAGGTCCTTCGCAAAGACTCCGGCAGGGTCTCTGCATCTGGTCACGAGCAAAACGGGGCGCGACGGCTCCATCGCCATCCACCAGGACGCCGATCTCTGGCTCGCCAGGCTCGACCCGGGCCAGGCTGTCGCACATCGCCTCGCCGCGGGCCGGCAGGGATGGCTCCACGTCGCCGAAGGCGAGGTGACTCTCAACGGCGAGGTTCTGAGCGGGGGCGACGCAGCCGCGCTGGGGGCGGGCTCCGCGTTGGAGCTCTCCGCCTCGAAGCCGGCGCAGATCCTCCTGTTCGATCTCATTTGACGGATTTTCGGTAGTGGGCCAGTTTGCTCGACCTGCAGGCTGAAGGGTTATGTGCGTCTGGGCCTTGCGACGGAGCGCGGCAGCGCGGAGAGGGCGAAGCCCCGAGCAAAGCGAGGGGTGAGCCGAGCGGGTGCCCTTAGGGCGGCGAGGCGAACAGCACAGGCCCGGCAGGCTGCAGGTCGAGCAAACTGACCACCACCGGATCTTCCAGCCATGACTCCCGCAACCCCCGCCGCCGGTCCGCTGCCGGCGAATTCCCAGGTCAGGATCGGCCACATCCATTTGAAGGTCGCCGATCTGGAACGTTCGCTGGCATTCTATCGCGACGTGCTCGGTTTTGCCGTCACGCAGCGCTACGGCTCGCAGGCGGTGTTCCTGTCCGCCGGCGGCTATCATCACCACATCGGCCTCAACACGTGGGAGAGCGCGGGCGGCCAGCCCCCGCCGCGTGGCGCGACCGGCCTGTACCATGTCGCGATACTGTATCCGACCCGCTCCGAGCTGGCCGACGCGCTTCGCCGCGTCGTGCAGGCGGGCCTGCCGATTGAAGGCGGCTCCGATCACGGCGTCAGCGAAGCCATTTATCTCCGCGATCCCGACGACAACGGGGTGGAGCTTTATCGCGACCGGCCGGCAGACCAATGGCCGCGCGATGCGAACGGAGGGCTCGCCATGAGCACGCAGCCTCTCGACCTGAACGCCCTCCTGAAGACCGCCCCGGCTTTCGCTCCGCGACACGGATCCTGACCGGGCGCCGGGTCGTTTGCCGGCGGGAATGCGAAAAGCCTGGAGTTTTGGCGGAATTCGGATTCCCGCGTCACGGACGGCTCATCGCCCGGAGTTTGCCCAGGTTCTTGCGCGCTTCGACGAGGGAGGGGTCGATCTTGAGGGCCGATTCCAAGTGGGCGATCGCCTCATCCAGACGCCCCATCTTGACGTATGCCGCCGCGATGTTGCAGTGCGCATCCGCATAAGACGGGTTGATTCGCAGCGCCGCCTCGTAATGGGCGACCGCTTCGGGCATGCGTCCGGGGATCATCGTCAGTGCATTTGCCAGGTTGTTGTGCGCCTCGGCGAAATCCGGCTGGAGACGCAGAGCCGCCTCGAAATGCGAGACCGCCTCCGGCAGACGGCCGGGATTCCTTGCGAGCACAATCGCCAGGTTATTGTGCACCTCGGCAGAATCCGGCTGGAGACGAAGGGCCTGTTCGTAGTGCGAGATCGCCTCCGGCAGTCGAGCCGGCTCCCCAGCCAGCATATTTGCCAGATCGATGTGGGCCTCGACAAGATCCGGCTTGAGACGCAGCGCCGCTTCGAGGTGAGGGATCGCCTCCGGCATGCGCGCGGGATCCCCGGCCAGCGCGATGGCCAGGGCAAAGTGCGCCTCGGCGTAATCGGGCTTGAGGCGAAGGGCCTGTTCGTAATGCGAGAAAGCCTCCGGCAGGCGTTCCGGAGTCCCGGCCAGTGCGCCGGCCAGATTGTAGTGGGCGTCGGCGTAGTTCGGGTTGAGGCGCAGCGCCTCCTCGTAATGCAGGATGGCCTCCGGCAGGCGCCCGGGAATCTTGGCCAGCGCAATCGCAAGATTGTTGTGCGCCTCGGCGTAATCGGGCTTGAGGCGGAGGGCCTGTTCGTAGTGCGAGACCGCCTCTGGAAGGCGTCCGGGGCTTTTTGCGAGCGCAATGGCCAGATCGAAGTGCGCCTCGGGCAGATTGGGATCGAGGCGAAGAGCCTGTTCGTAATGCGAAATGGCCTCCGGCAGCCGGCCGGGGTTCTCTGCCAGGACGGTAGCCAGATTGATGTGGGCCTGGGCGGAATTCGGATTGAGGCGCAACGCTTCCTCGAAGTGAGACATCGCTTCCGGCAGCCGGCCGGGGTCCTCTGCCAGCACAATTCCCAGATCGCTTTGCGCGCGCCAGGACTCCGGATGCTGCGCCACGGTATTGCTCCAGATTGAGACGGCGCTGTGGTAATCCTCATTGCGACGGGCGGTGAGGAATCCCAGGCCGAGCGCCAGGGCCAGAAACACGGGAAGGCTTCTTCGCGCGCCGACGGCAACTATGGCGGCCACGGCCAGAGTCACGACGGCGGCCAGGGGCAGATACATGCGGTGCTCCGCAATCGTCTGGGTCGCCACGGGCACGACGCTTGAAGTCGGAGCCAGGATCGCGAAAAACCAGGCGCCGCAGAATCCGAGTGACGGCCATCGTCGGAGGGCCACCAGGGTCGCCGCCAGCAACGAGACAACGATTGCCATCTGCGGCGCGACATCGCCCAGGCGGCTGATCACCACCGAGCCGTAGTCGAAGACCAGCGGGTGCGGCCAGAATGAGAGCCTAAGGTAATGCGCCACGGCGCCGAATTGAGTCAGGGCGTAGGTCTGCCAGGGCACGCCCGAGTCGAACCCGGCGGAATGTCCGCGGGAGTTTGTGCTGATGACCAGGGTGCCAAGCAGGAGCCAGGAGGACGCCAGGCCGAGATACAGCCCCCTGCGATCCCTCCAGGCTTTTCGGAACGTTCCGCTGACGAAAGTGCGATCATACAGCCAAACCATCAGCGGCGCCGACACCATGACCTCCTTGGTGGCCATGCCGAGGAAGCAGGCCATGACCGAAAGCACAGCCCAGGCTTTCCTCGCCGCCTTCTTGTCCTCTCCTCCTTCGCTCGCTTGCAGCGAGCTTCGGCTGACAAGGCCCGACCTAGAGGATGAGGGCTGCTCCGTTGCATGCCGGATGAAGCAATACAGCGTCAGCAGGTAAAGCAGCCCCATCATGGACTCGGCCCGCTGCACGATGTAGGTGACCGATTCGGTCTGCAGCGGGTGCAGGACCCAGAGTAGCGCCACGGCTAGGGCGGCAAGACACGGCCCTTCCGGGCCAACCCTTTTTTCCGCACTCGGGCGGCCGGGCATTCCTCCGAGCGTTCTTCGCACGATTCCAAAGAGCGTCAGGCCGGCGAGAATATGGATTGCGAGGTTGACCGCGTGATAACCCCAGACATGGGTGCCGCCGATCGCATAATTGACGGCCAGGGAGAGGCTGAGGAGCGGCCGCCCGTCGACCGGCAGGCCGCTGCCGGATTGCGCAAGCAGGACAGCCTTCAGCCCTGTCATGTGCCGGATCGCCGGGTTGTCCACGATGGACGGAATGTCGTCCAGCACGAACACCCCCGAAAACGAATCGGCATAAGCGGCGAGCCCGGCGGCGACGATCAGCACCGCCGCGAGCCGTCCGGGATTCCATTTCATTTCATCCTGCTAATGACTCCGTGAATCGGTGGCAATCCCGGCCCCGGCTGGTCATAAGTCCCCGGCAGTTTGGCCGGCCATTCATATGTGGCTCGCCTTTGTTGTACCGTATGATCAGTTGGTTCCGGGCTTGGACGAAAGGACATCCTATGACTCTGCCTCATGCTTACGGATTGGTTCTGATGCTGACCATTCTGACGATGATTTGCTGGGGTTCCTGGGCCAACGTGCTGAAGTTCACCAAGGGGTGGCGTTTTGAGCTTCTCTACTATGACTATTCGATTGGCGTGGCGTTGGGCGCCGCGCTCATCGGTCTGACCTTCGGCACCTGGGGGTCGGACGGGCTTCGGTTCACGAGCGATCTTTCACACGCCGGCAACCTGAACATTCTTTCCGCATTTGCCGGCGGAGTCGTCTTCAACCTGTCGAACATTCTCGTCGTGGGGGCCATTTCCGTGGCGGGCATGGGAGTGGGATTTCCCATCGGCGTCGGCCTGGCCCTGGTTGTCGGCGTCATCTGGAACTACTTCGTCAATCCGCAGGGGGATCCCCTGCTGCTGTTCTCCGGCGTGGCTCTGGTCATTGCGGCCATCATTGTGGACGCCATCGCCTACCGGGCGCTTGCGGCCAGAAGGGCCGCATCCGGGGAGAAGGCGGATGTCGCTGCGGGGAAGGCTGCCACCTGGAAGGGGATCAAGCTCGCCTGTGTCGGCGGCATCCTGATGGGAATGTTTTACCCGCTGGTCGAGATCGGCAAGCAGGGCGAGCGCGGGCTCGGACCGTATGCGGTCGGGTTCGTCTTCGGCCTCGGCGTGCTGGTTTCGGTTTTCCTCTACAATTTGTATTTCCTTAAATTCCCGATTGATGGTCCGCGTCTGAGTTTCAGGGACTACCTGAACGGCAATGCATGGGTGCACTTCCTTGGGATCGCGGGCGGGGTCATGTGGATTGCCGGTTCCGTCTCGAATTTTGTCGCCGCCAGCGCGCCCAGGGAATTGCAGGTGGGTCCGGCCATCAGCTACGCCATCGGACAGGGCTCGTGCATGGTCGGAGCCCTGTGGGGCGTCCTGGTATGGAAGGAGTTTGCCGGAGGCGGCGCGCGCGTGTACCGGCTCCTCGTCATCATGTTCCTGCTTTACATGGCAGGACTGGTGGTGGTCTCGGTGGCGCCCCTGCACGCCGTCCATTAGGCCCTGCTTCGGAGAGGCCCATGGAACCGCTCCTCTTAGGCATCGATGTGGGAACCAGCGCCGTCAAGGCGGCGCTGATGGACCGGCGCGGAAGCCTTCATGCCGTGGGCCAGGCGGAGTATCCCCTGCATCACATCCGGCCCGCCTGGGTGGAGCAGGATCCCGACGATTGGTGGCGGGGCACCTGCCAGGCGATCCGAGAGGCCCTGGCCAAGGTCCCTCACGGAGCCGAAAGGGTTCTTGGGTTGGCGGTGAGTTGCCAGGCGCCCGCCCTGCTGGCCCTGGACCGCTCCGGCCGGCCTCTGCGCCCGGCGATGATTTGGATGGACCGTCGCGCGGAAGCGGAAACCCTGCAGCTTGCAGAGCAAATGGGAGGGGACCGGATCTACCGGGTGACCGGCAACCGTCCCGACGCCCTGTACGTCGCCGCGCGGCTGCTATGGCTGCGGAACCACGAACCCGAGACGCTGAGACGAACCTGGCAGTTCGTCCAAGTGAACGGCTACATCAACTACCGCCTCACGGGGCGGCTCACGCTCGATCCCTCGAATGCCGTGCTCCTGCAAATGCGCAGCTACCATACCGGGGAATGGTCCGAGGCTCTGTGCGCAGCCTGCGGAGTGGAACCGGCGCAGTTCCCCGAGGTTGTGGCGGCGCATTGCCCTCAGGGAGGTGTCACGCCGCAGGCCTCGGAAGAGACGGGACTCAGGGCGGGCACGCCGGTGATGGCCGGGACGGTGGATAGCGCCGCCGCGGCCCTGGAAGTGGGCGTGGTCGCCCCCGGCATTGCCGCTGAAATGACGGGAACCTCCACGGTCATCATCATGCCGAACGACCGGGGCCTGACGGAGCCGGCGCTTATCGCCATGCCGCACGCCTTGCCCGGAATTCATTTGTTGCTGGGAGCCATGGTCGCCTCGGGCGGCTGCCTGCGATGGTTCCGGGATCAGTTTGGGCAGCCGGAGATCCAGGCTGCGTCCGAGGGCAAGACCGGCGCATTCGACCTGCTCACGCAGCAGGCCGCCGGGGTCGAGCCGGGCAGCGGCGGCCTTATTTTTCTCCCGTACATGATGGGGGAGCGCTCGCCCCTCTGGCACACCAACGCCCGCGGTGTGTTCTTCGGCCTTTCCCTGGCCACACCCAGGGCGGCGATCGTGCGCTCCATCCTGGAGGGGACAGCCTATGCGCTGCGCCATAATATGGAGGTGGCGCTGAAGGCCGGGGCCGAGGTCCGGGAAGTGCGAAGCGTGGGCGGCTGCAGCCGGAGCGACCTTTGGAATCAGATCAAGGCCGACGTGCTCGGGCGCCCGCTGTTGCTGCCAAAAACGTCGGTCGGGTCCCCCTTCGGCGCAGCGGTGGTGGCGGGAATGGGTGTTGGCGTCTTTCCGGCAGTCCGGGAATCGCTATTGGACATGGTGAAGCTCGAAAGGCGCTTCGAGCCGAATCAGGCCAATCACGAAAGATATATGCGCAGCTACCAGGTGTTCCGGGATATTTACGAACACCTGAAGGGCGATTTCGATCACTTGGCGAGCATTACGCCGTGAACCCTGCCCAGGAGTTCGACGGTTCGTGACACCTCGGCGCCGGCGGTTTGCCGCGACCATTCGAGCGCCGGCGAGACGATCCGCGCCAGTTCTTCCAGCAGCGGGAGACTCACTTCGCCCAGCATGCCCATCAATGTCCGCCTGAGGATCAGGTCGTCGAGGTGGACCACCCGCTCATTCCGGGCGATGAATTCGATCTCACGGCGCGAGTATCCGCCGTGATGGGAAAGCGGTGCATCCTCTTCCTCCTGGAGGAAGACGGCGACCTTGGCAGCCCCGGAGCCATAGCGTTCCAGAAGCGCCGCCAAACGCTCCACGGGCAGTCCCGTGTCCACGGGCAAACCGGGGTAGCCCTTGCCGCCGCCGATCGGAAGATCCGCCGAATTCCGGATTCGCGGACGCTTCAGGACGCGCAGAATCTCATCGGCCACCTGCTCGGCCAGCGCGCGGAAGGTGGTCCACTTTCCGCCCACCAGCGAGTAGATCGGGAAATACACTCCGTTGCCCGGGGCCAGGACGGGGAAGCTGTGATCGCGGCTGATCTGGCCCGGGGTGAGGGCATTGCTCCGCGGTAGCGGGCGCACTCCGCAGAATCGGAATACGATGTGGGACCGGTCCACCCGGATCGAAGGGAATGCCAGGCGCATGGCTTCCAGTATGTAGTCGGTCTCGGCCTCGTCGCACACGGCTTCCGGGTCCGTGGTCGGCAGGTCGGTGGCGCCGGCGATGATTTTGCCGCCGACCGCATAGAAGATGCAGATTCGGCCGTCCCTGTTCACAAAGTAGAACATTTCATCCCGGGTCGCCGCAGCGAGTCCGGGATGGTCGAGCACGATGTGGGATCCCTTGGTTCCGCCGATGAAAAGGGACTCGCGGCCGAGACCGCGATTCGTGCCATCGATCCAGGCTCCCGTGGCGTTGACGACGATCCGCGGTCTCACTTCGAAGGTTTCGCCGGAGACCTCGTCGCGCAGCATGACCTTGCTGCCGGCGGCCCCTTGGATCCGGACATAGTTCAGCGCACGGGTCTCCGGAAACGCGGCTTCGGCGTCCTGGACCAATTCGAGGCACAATCTCTCCGGGAAGGTGATCTTCGCGTCATAATAGGTCGCGGCGCAAACCACGCCGGGGTTCAGGGCGGGCCTGAGCGCGAGAGACGCGCGCCTGGAATGAAAGCGATGTTTCGGCAGTGGGGATGCGCGTCCGGCCAGCAGGTCGTACAGCGTCAGGCCGGTCTCTATGAGAAGGGCGCCCCGGCTGCCCGGCTTCGCCGGCCAGCCAAGGAAGTTTTTGATCGCCGGGACGACCCCGGCCGTCCAACTGAAGATCGGAATCGTCGTGGGCAGCGGCTTGACGTAGTGGGGCGCGTTCCTCAGCAGCCTATTCCGTTCGCGAAGAGATTCCCGCACCAGGCGGAATTCCCCGTTCTCCAGGTAACGGAGGCCCCCGTGAATCACCCGCGTCATGGCCCCGCTCGCCCCGGCGCAGAAATCGGACTTGTCGACCAGCAGGGCGTCCACACCCTGCAGCGCCAGCTCCCGCAGCAGGCCGACGCCGTTGATGCCGCCGCCCGCGATCAGAACGGAGACATCGGGGCGCTCTCGAACCAAGGCAATTCCTGGGCGCATTCGCCAAGTAAAGGCGGCTCCGGTGTCGATGTCAGCCCAAACCAAGCTTCAGGGATAGATGCCCGTCTCCTGGCTTGTGGACGGCTGTCCGTCCAGATTCCACACCTTCCACGTCCCGTCGACCACCTTGTCCAGATGATACGTTCCGACACTCTGCAGCTTGCTGTTGTCCCAGTACGAGCGCGACTCGCCCTCGCGCAAACCGTCCCGATATTCCACCGTCCCTTCCAGCGCGCCGCTTGCCGTGTAGAACTTTGCGGTCCCGTGCAGAATCTTGTATTGTCCGCTGCCGGCGGCGCCCAGCCAGGCGGCCCCGGCTGAGTAGGCGCCCGCATACCAGGTGAGATCGGCCTTCGCGTGGCCCCAAAGATTGGGAATCACCTCTTTCGTCAGCTTGTGATTGCCCAGATCCGGCGCCGCCGCCGGCGCGGGTGGCTGCGGCGGAGCAACGATGGGTGCGGACACCTGCTGCGGGGGCGCCATATTCAAAGAAGAATCGGCCGCAATTACGCGGATCTCCACAAATCCCCGTCCCGAAGATCCGGGGTTCTGCGACCAGGTCGCCGCATCAGAATCCAAAACCGTATAATTGCCCGCTGGCAGAACAATGTCCGGCTTCACAGTCCAATTCACGTTTGGAGCGCCGCTGCCGGGGCTGGCGGTTGCAGACCAGGGACCGTAGGCCTGGCCCCTGTCCGACAGAAGCTCCACATTGCCGGCTGGAGAGCCGCGCCCATGATTCCAGTGATAGGTGAGGATGGACGTCACGCGCATGGGCTGGGAGAGCGTGAAGACGGTGGCAGCGGTGGGCCGGTTGCCAACCGCGCCGGAGTTGAACGTGCTGAAGAAAACCTGCGGCGTCTGGGCCCCGGCCGAAAGGGCCAGCAACAGGCGGGCGGCAAGGGCGGTTCGCGCCATGGTCATGATATTCATATCAGACAGTATATAGTGTCCCCAAGGCGATCGGAGTCGAGGACCATCGATCCTGTATCGACTTTGATAAAGGTAACCGGCAGACTCCGGGACAACCGGTGCGCGGATAATCGCCACGAAGCGCACCACGACCAAGAGCATCAACCGCCCGCGGAATGCGCGGAAACCCCATGAATGCACGGATTCTTTCTCCACTGGTTTGCGTCGTCATGATCACACTCCTCCCCGCGGCCGGTGCGCAGGGAACGAACGCCAATCTGGATCGCGCCCAGGCGCTGCTGACCGCGCACAATTATCGAGAGGCGGCGGAGGCATTCACCGCGGTCATCGGCGCGGCGCCCGACAACAGCGCAGCCTACCACGGCCGGGGGATGGCCCGCATCAACCAGAACGATTACGCGGGCGCAATCATGGACTTCGATCGGGCGCTCGCATTGGATCCAGGCGACGCGGTTGGCTATAATGAGAGGGGATATTCGAAGATGCGGATGGGCGATTTGAAAGGAGCCCTCCCGGACTATGACCGTTGCATTGCGTTGAACCCGAACTATGCGCCAGTGCATACCAACCGGGGCATGATGCTCCGGAATTCAGGCAACACCCAGGGGGCGATGCTGGACTTCAATCGCGCGCTTGCCATTGCGCCGACCAATGAGCGCGCGCTGACCGAGCGGGCCAGTCTCAGGCTTTCCCTGGGGGATGCCGCCGGAGCGCTGGCCGATGACAGCGCAATCATCGCGGTCGATCCCAAGAGTTCGAGCGCGCGCTACAACCGGGGGCTCGCGCATGAAAAGTTGGGCGACCGGGCCGGAGCCGTGGCGGACTATCAAGGCGCCCTCGCCCTGAATCCGGCGATGGCCGCGGCCAAGGCCCGCGTGACCGCTCTGCAAGCCTCGGTCGTCGCGGCGGCCTCCAGCGTGCGGAACCCGGCTCCGGCCAGCCCGCCGGTGGTGCATTTTCCGCAGTCCACAAGCAAGCAGGCATCGCCTGTTTCCCCGAACACCGGCCCCGCCTCGCCTTCACGAAATCCGGTGCCGATCAACGCGGCGGCGGCCATTTCCAATCCATCCAATCCGCAGGCGGCACCGGCCGTTCCTCAGGGCGCAGCGGCGCCGTCGTCAACTTCCTCGCCCGCATTTTCGCTGGCCGAGCCCGCGGAAAACTCCCGGGTGCTGGCTCCCTTCACGGGCTATGCCGAGGCCGACCCATGCACGCAGCCGCAGGCGATCCCGGGCGCGCCCTGGCGCTCTGACGTCTCTCCGACCTCCAATTCCGTCGGATCCGCACAGCTTGGCCAATATCAAGCCATGCTTCGGCACACGATGGAGGGCCTGCGGCTGCTGTACGGATCGCTCACACCGGTGGAGGGAAAAAATTTCAACTCATTCTGGGCGCCTTTCTTCGACCATCCGACCCAGGAAGCGCTGAATTATTTTCAACAGATCATGCCGCTTCTCGATGAAATGACGGTCACCCTGTCCAACCTCGACGGCATGCTGCCCGGAATGGGGGAGGCGCTGCAGGGCACGATGCTCGCCGAGGGGGACCCGGCCAGCGGAGCGGCGCGGGTCGCCGCCGTCCAGTACCAACTCGTGAAGGCCGAACGGGCGCGGCTCGACGATCTCTCGAAGAAGGTCTCGGCACTCGGCAATCCGCCCAACCCGATTGCCGCGAAGTGCGATGCCAGGCAGCACCACCGCAAGGCGATTCCGGTCCAGAAGGCGCAAAACAACATGGGCAGCGTTTTTGCCAACATCCTGAATCTGCAAAGTGAGTATGAGAAAAAGATGAGCTACCAGGTCGATGTGCGCGCAAGGGAAGAGAGCGCATTGAAACAAAACGACGACAAGATTACCGCGCTCGCCAATGCGCAGGCATCGGGACAGTTCAGCGATGCGGAGCTGGCTGGACAGAAGGCGGCGCTGGACGCGCTGATTCTTGGGCCGGACAATGCAAATGTCCCGAAGGCGGTGCCGGGCGGCCCCGGATCGGCCATGGATGTCGACAGCGAGGGACCCCTCGTGATCGCAAACGGCCCGCCAGCCGGCCAGGCGAAGCCGCAGAGCGGGGATCCGGAGAACGATCCGAAAGTCAATGCCGAGGCAATCGCCGAACACCTCGCCCTGGCCGAGCAATCCCGCCTGCAGGCCGACCGCTGGGCGGCCGATGCAGCCAAGGAAAAAAATTCAGACGCGCGCACGGAGCTGCAAAAACGGGCCGCCAACCTGTATGCCGACGCCCAGGCCGAAAAGGACCTCGCCGAGAGCCTGCGCACCGGAACGATGGTGCACACGCGCACGGATTGGGACGAGCAGCAGCACCAGGCGACAGTCAGCAACATCAAGAGCGAACTCGCGGTCTTCGATGCCGAGAACAAGCTGCTGGCGAACATTCCGAAGGTGGCCGACATGGTCGCCGGATTGGACGGGGTGACGCTTCGCGAGCAGATACAGGGCGAGATCACCGATGCGATCCATTCGCCGGACGCGCTGAGGAAGCTGGCTGCGATCTACGGCAAGCTGCAGGACAAGGTGATCGACCAGGGACAGCAGCAAATCGAGGCGGCGCAAGACAAGGTTGAACTGTGGGACCACCGCCTGGCCGTCGCGGAAAATGTGGAGATGGCGGCGGGCATGGGCGTGACGCTCGGCGCCCTGTGGGCGCCGGCCGAGATCGGGACGCTGGCGCTTGGATATGCCGGCGCGACCGGATTTGCCGAGGGAGGAGTGAAGGGCGCCACCGTCGCCGTTGTCCGAAGCGTCAGCTCCCGGGCCGACGTCGTCATTTCAGCGTACGAAGGGGCAACCAAGATCGATCCCGCCACCGGCCAGCCAGGCGGGGTCTTGGGCGCGGTGGAAGGCGCTCTCTGGTCCATAGGCACCAACAAGGCCATGGAGGCGATCGGCGGGCGGATCCAGAAAGCCAAGGCCGATTACGCCCTGGCCCGGCAAGCGGCCGGCGGCCTCGGATTCGCGTCCGTAGCCCGCGCGGGAGAGGGACGGATCAAGGAGTTCGATTTCCAGACGCCGGAGCAACGGTACAAGACGGAACTGGAATCGGCGAAGACACCGGAGGACCAGGCCGCAGTCAACGAGAAGTATAAGATCCAACCGCAACGCGAGGCCATGGGCGCTGAAAAGGCGGCGGCGAAACAGCGGGCCGTGGATTCCATTCGCCAGGGCGCCGACCCGGCGACGGCCAAGGAGCAGTACACCCGGGATCTCAACGCAATCGACCAAAACTACGCGACCAAGGAGACCCGCAACCAGGAGCACCAGGACGTGATGAAGGAGCTGGGGTTCGATTCGACGTACGACAAAAACAACAAGGACATCAAGCCGACCGGCAGCAAACCAACGACGGCGGAAAGCGACATGGATTTCAGCCCGGTCGGAAACACCCCCCATGAAGCCTACCAGAAAGGCGTTGCGTACACGGAGGCGATGAAGAAGCGCGGGCACAACATAGACGAATACGGCGACAGGTGGGTCGACACGACAAGCGACACCACGGTGTGGAAGCCCGGCTTTGGCGCCGACAAGCCCGGCAGCGGCTCATTCGAGGCGGAAACGATTTTCGGCACCCTTCCTAACAGCGACAAGTTCGGGACGAAGGGAGGCATCGAGTGGACCTCGAGCGAGACCCATGAGACCGACGATCCGCTGGGCGCGGTGCTGGCCAACGCGGGCAAGGCGGTGGGCGCGGGGCTGGGGAACTCCCGGACGCCGGACCTCCATGTCATTGGCAAGAGCGCGATGAAGGCCGTCGATATTCTCACGGAGCAAAAAATTCCGATTGAGGATGATCCGGTGCTCATGGACCAGATCAAGGCCGTGGGGGACCAGATCAAGGCCCTCAAGGAGCACAAGACGCCCGAACAGGCCGGCGTCGTGGAACTCGGCGCTGATCCTGCCACCCAGGACCGGCAGGTGAAGTCGTTTATGCAGAAGATCCAGTCCCTGATGGGACGGGCGATTGCGCTGACCAAGGCCAAATCGGACCAAAATGCCCTGGAACTCAGGCAGAAGGCGGCCGCGGGCACACCCGACGAGGCTGCGGCGACGCTTTCCAAGGTCCAGGCCTATCAGTCCAGCGACCAGGCGGCCATGGACACCATCGCGCAAGTGTCCCCGGGGCTGGCTTCGGAAATGGGCCGGTCCGCCCGCCCGGCCGATCTTATGCCCTCCGATCCGGCGATCAGTCTCAACATCGGCGGCTTGTCCCGGGCGCTGGCGCAGGATCGAGACAGCGACAACCAGGCGCCGCCCCTGCCCGCCGACAGCAGCGATCCCGCCTTTGCCGACCTCGGCAGGCGCTGCAAGCTGGCCGCGCAAAACGCCGGGGTCAAACTGGCCGCCGCCAAGCCCGGAAGCGACGAGGCGCGTTATCTGGCTGACCTCAAGACGGCGCTGGACCAAGGAGGGAGCAATCCCGCCGGAGCCATTCGCGCGGTCCGCGGCCTGTCCGGAATGGAATTGCCCGTCGTCCTGGCCCAATTGGGCGCTCCCGCCAAATGAGAGCCTCCCGAGCTTGGATTTCTCCGGACTTGCATCGACGCAAAGAAACGTCCACGACCGAAGGCTTTCGAAAATGAACCTCAATCCGGCCCCGAATTCCTTTTATGGGATTCTCCCGGGCCCCACGAACCCCATGCGCAGATCCCTGTTCCCGCTGCTGACCCCGCTCCTCATCACCGTCTCGTCGGCTGCGGAATTGCCGCCTCCCCCGGATGCACCGAAAACTCCCGTCGCCGACGTGTACAACGGTGTCACGGTTGTCGACAATTACCGCTGGCTGGAGAATTCAGGCGACGCGGCGGTTCAGGGTTGGAGCAAGGCTCAAAACACCAGGACACGGGGCTATCTCGACTCACTCCCGCACGGCTCGGAGATCCGGGCGAGGGTGGATCGGCTCATTCGGTCCAATTCGGTCAACTACCTCATCCAGGAGGATCGCAGCGGGGTGCTCTTTGCCTATAAGAGCGATCCCAAGCTGCAGCAGCCTATGATCGTCACGCTGGGCTCGCTGAACGATTTGGGTACGGAGCGCGCGATCGTGGACCCGAATGCGCTCAGCGCCAATGGGCAGGTGGCGATCGACTGGTTCTCCGTTTCTATCGACGGAAAGACGCTGGCCGTTTCGCTCTCCAAGGGAGGCAGCGAGGCGGGCGATCTGCACCTATACGATGTCGCAACCTGCAAGGAAGTGGGGGAGGTGATTCCCCACGTCCAGAATGGCACTGCGGGCGGCAGCATGGCCTTCGCACCCGGCGGAGGAGGATTCTGGTATACCCGCTATCCGCGGGGCAGCGAGCGCCCGCCCGAGGACGCCGGGCTGTACCAGCAGGTGTGGTTCCACAAGACCGGCACGGCGACCGAAGCCGACACGTACGAATTGGGGCGCGATTTCCCGAAGATCGCGGAAATCGAGCTTTACGAAAAGGAGGATGGACACTGGATCCTGGCCCGCGTCGCCAACGGCGACGGGGGTGAGGTGGCCTTCTATCTGCGTCCGACGGGGCCCGGCGCCGACTGGACCCAGGTCTCGAAGTTTTCGGACAAGATCGTCAACGCGCAATTCGGGCTCGACGACGCCGTGTACCTCATGTCGCGGGCCGGTGCGCCGCGTGGCAGGATCCTGCGCCTTTCTTTGGACGGGCAGCCCTCTCTCGGGCGGGCCGTCGAGATCGTGAAGGAGTCCGAAGGGGCGATCGAAACCTTCCTGCCCGCAAGGTCGCTCCTCTACGTCAATTACCTCGCCGGAGGGCCTTCCCGCGTGGGGGTGTTCGACCTTTCGGGAGGAGCCAAGGCCGATGTGCCGATCCTTCCTGTCTCCACCGCGAGCGGACTCGTCCGGCTGGAGGGAGACGACATCGCGTTTGTCAACGGCAGCTACCTGAAGCTGCCCGCCACCTATCGTTATGTGGCGCAGACGGGAACGGTGGAGAAGACCGCGCTGGCGATGACTTCGATCGCGGACTATTCCGATTGCGAGGTTTTGCGCGACTTCGCCCGCTCGAGGGACGGCACGATGGTCCCCCTGAACATCATCCGGCGGAAGGGCACGAAGCTCGACGGCAACAACCCAACCATACTCTACGCCTACGGCGGGTATGGACTAAGCATGCAACCGGCCTTTTCGGCCTCGACCCGCATCTGGCTGGAGCAGGGGGGCGTCTACGTCATCGCAAACATTCGCGGTGGCGGCGAATACGGCGACCAATGGCACCTGGACGGCAACCTTCTGAAGAAACAGAACGACTACGACGACTTTTTCGCCTGCGCCTGCTGGCTGGTCGATCGCGGTTACACCCGGCCGGCCCGGCTTGGAATCCTGGGCGGCAGCAACGGCGGACTTCTCATGGGCGTGGCGCTGACGCAGCATCCCGAATTGTACCGCGCGGTCGTCAGCATGGTCGGGATCTACGACATGCTCCGGGTTGAGCTTACGCAAAACGGAGCATTCAACGTGACCGAATACGGAACGGTGAAGGATCCGGCCCAGTTCAACGCGCTGTTCGCCTACTCACCCTACCATCACGTGATCGATGGCGTGGCGTACCCGGCCGTCCTGCTTACGACGGGAGCCAACGATCCGCGGGTCGATCCATGGCATTCGCGGAAATTCTGTGCGCGCCTGCAGGCGGCCACGAGTTCGCCGTATCCGATCCTGCTTCGAACGAGCGATGCCGCCGGCCACGGAATCGGCAGCTCGCTGACGGAGACGATCGCGCTGCGGGCCGACGCATTTACATTTCTGATCCACGAATTGGGCGTGGACTACCGGCCGGCCCCGTAAGCGTCTCCAGATTGGCCGGCCCCGCCGGACGCTGCTTGCCGCGGGATTGTCACCGATTCCGTTTGCGCCTTTTGGGAGGTCGTGACCGCCGTCGCCTCGCGCAGCCCCTGTGCCCGGGCCATGACTCGGATCGGCCCGGCGGGCTGCAGGTCGAGCAAACAATGCCATCACGACGGGTTGCAAAAGTGACGAAGGGGTGAAACTTCGCCTCACTGGGGATGCACGCCGCCGGTAGTCGCTTGCGAACGCCGGCTTGGGGCGTTTGATTCCCATGGCTCAAATCCGGATCCCATGCCCGCAGACCATCCAAACGACGACGTTCAGCTCATCCGCCGCATCCACCGCGAACTCATCGACGACTATGATGAGGAGCTCGAAATGGAGCGCGACGATTGGGAGAAGCTGTCGCCCGGCGCTCCCTTGCGCCCGCTGAAACACGACTCGGATCGCGAGGCGCGGAACCGCTATTTCAAGGAGCTTTTCCGGCTGCAGGGCGAGCTTGTGAAGATGCACGACTGGATTGTCGAAACGGGGCACCGCCTGGTGATCGTGTGCGAGGGGCGGGATGCGGCCGGGAAGGGCGGCGTGATCAAGCGCATAACGCAGCGGCTGAACCCGCGGGTGGCCCGGGTGGCGGCGCTGCCCGCGCCCTCAAGCCGTGAAAAGACCCAGTGGTATTTCCAGCGGTACGTCGCCCATCTGCCCGCGGCAGGGGAGATGGTGCTCTTCGACCGCAGCTGGTACAACCGGGCGGGCGTGGAACGGGTGATGGGGTTTTGCACCGACGCCGAGTATGAGGAGTTCTTCCGGACGGTGCCCGAATTCGAGAAGATGCTCGTCCGTTCCGGCATCCAGCTGGTCAAATATTGGTTTTCCATCCCGGATGAGGAGCAGGAATTCCGCTTTCGATGCCGGATCAACGATCCCCTGAAACAGTGGAAGCTCAGCCCGATGGACATGGAGTCGCGAAAGCGCTGGGAGCTGTACACCAAGGCCAAGGAGGTGATGTTCGAGCGCACCCACCTGCCGGAGTCTCTCTGGTGGGTCGTGCAGGGGGCGGACAAGAAGAAGGCCCGGCTCAACTGCATCCACCACCTGCTGTCCCTGGTGAAATACTCCGAGGTCAAGCATGACCAGATCATGCTGCCGCCCCGCGTCCACCATCCCGATTACCGGCGCGAGCCGGTCCGGCCGGAAATGGTCGTGCCGGAGATCTACTGAGCCGGAAATATGCGGTTCATGAGCCCCGGAACGCCGGGGCGCATGCGATTGACTTGTCCGCCAAAGAATGACTGACTGGTCAGTCTGTTATGACCCAGGACAAAAAACACAGAATCATGCAGGCCGTCGAATGGCTCTTTCGGACCCGTCGGGGGGACGCGGTCACCCTGGATGAGGTGGCCCGGAAGGCGGACGTGGGCAAGGGGACGATCTACCTCTATTTTTCCGACAAGGATGACCTGATTTTCCAGACCGCGGTGGCCGGCTTTGAGGAAATGTGTCAGCTGCTGCGGCGGGACGCGGCCGGGGACGGCACGTTCCGCGAACGGTTGCTGCGCGCCTGCGAGAACCTTAGCGCCTTTTTCCGGGCCAGGCGGCCCCTTTTTCGCATCATTCTTTGGGAGGGAGAGCGGGCGAGCGGGGGCGACGGGACCGGCCTCCGCCAGCGCTGGCGGAGGCGGCGCAAGACCCTCACTGAGGCGATGGCGGCGATCATCGCCCAGGGCATGGAATCGCGGGAGGTGAGGCCGGATATCTCGGCCGACATCCTGGCCGAATATCTGCTGGGCATGCTGCGGACCCGCTCGTGGGAACTGGAGGACCGGCCCCAATCGCAGCGCAACCACGCGGCCGTGGTGGATTTGTTCCTCAACGGCGTAGGCCTGCCGGCGCGGCGGCACTGATGGATTCTTTGAAGACTCTATGAGCACTACAGAAGGACCAACCTCCGGGGTATCCGGACCGAACGGGCCGCCGGACGCGGATAGTCGGAATTCCGTGCCCAACGGAAACGGCGAACGCCAACGGCAAAGAATAACGATGGCGATCGCTTTACTGGCGGCCATCGCCCTGGGCGTGCTCGGCTACTGGTTTTTTTTCATGAGGGGGATCGTCTATACGGATGACGCCCGCTTCTCCGGCCATCTGGTGGACATCGCCCCGGAGATCAGCGGCCGGTTGACCGATGTCGCCGTGCACGAGGGCATGTTTGTCCACAAGGGGAACGTGATTTTCCGTCTGGACCCGTCCATCCCGCAATCGGCCTTGAACGAGGCGGAAGCCTCGCTGGTTGCAGCCAAGGCCGGTCTTGCCCTGAGCGAGGTGTTGGACGAGAAGGCGATGAATGGGAGCCGGCCCGAGGAGATCAAAGCGGCCGAAGCGACAGCCGCGCGCCTCCAGAGCGAGGAGGAGATGGCGCGGTTGAACTTCGAGCGCATCCAGGCGCTTTTTAAGGGTGCTGCCGTGACCCAGGACGACTTCGACCGGGCCCGCACCGCCTACGATTCCGCCCAGCAGGGACGGGAAAACGCCGAGCAGAACCTGGCCCTGGTGCGGCAGGGAATGCGCAAGGAGGACAAGGCCGCGGCCAAGGCGTCGGTCGAACTCGCCCGCAGCCGGGTGTCGGAGGCCGCCGCACAAGTGGAAAACCTCCGCAGGGACCTGTCCCGATGCACCGTGGTTGCGCCGTTTGACGGCTGGGTGGTGCGCCGCTGGCTCTATCCCGGCGCCATGCCCATGGTCGCCCAGCCGGTGATCAGCCTGTTCGATCCGTCGACCCTGCGCGTCGACGCGAACATCGAGGAAAAGTATCTCCACGATGTCGCGCTGGGCGATGTCGCGGATATTGTGGCCGATTCCTATCCGGCGCTGCGGCTGCATGGCCGTGTGGTCAGCATCATGCGCGCGACCAACTCCGAATTCAGCCTCATTCCGGCAGAGGGTGTGTCGGGAACCTTCATCAAGGTCACCCAGCGCGTGCCGTTGCGCATCGCGGTGACTGCGCCGCCGGAACTTATGCTGGGGCCGGGCCTGTCCGTGGAAGTGAGGATCCACTCCGGCTCGTCGGCGGGGACCGCGCCAGGGCTGGATGCGGCCAATGACTAGCGGGCGCGACCTGAAGGCCAACCGGTGGGGCGTCCTGGGCATCATCATGCTCGGCACGTTCATGGCGGTGCTGGACTCCAGCATCGTCAATGTCGCCCTGCCGCACATGATGAGCACCTTCGGCGTGGACCGGGAGCAGATCGAATGGGTGGCGACGGGATTCATGATGACCTCGGCCGTCGTCATGCCCTTCGTGGGATGGCTGACCAACCGGACCGACTACAAGACCCTGTACCTGGGCAGCCTGCTTTTGTTCACGCTGGCCAGCGGGGCGTGCGCGCTGGCGTGGAGCTATGAATCGCTGATTGCCGCCCGCATCCTCCAGGCTGTGGGCGGCGGCGCGATCCAGCCCATCGGAATGGCCATTGTGGCCGAGCTCTTCGAACCGCACGAACGTGGCAGGGCGCTGGGCATTTGGGGAATGGGCATCATGGCCGGGCCTGCGATCGGACCGACCCTGGGCGGATACCTGACGGACGCATACAGCTGGCGGACGATCTTCTCTGTCAACCTTCCGGTGGGCGCCATGACCCTGCTCGTCGGCATGATGGTCATGCGGCCGCTCCGCGCCCAGGGCGCGAAGCGATCCTTCGACATGTTCGGATTTTGCTTCCTTTCGATGGCGCTCATAGCCTCGCTCACCGCGCTTTCAAACGGCCAGATCAAGGGGTGGCACTCCGACTACGTTCACCTTTGCGAGGCGATCACGGTCGTCGGACTCGTGATGTTCATTGCCGTCGAGCTGTCCGTGGAGCACCCGCTGCTCGACCTGAAGCTCTTCATAATTCGAAATTACCTGCTGAGCATCCTGCTGGCCGTCTTCCGCGCGGTCGGGCTGTTCGGCAGCGTCTTTCTCTTTCCGATCTTCCTTCAAAACGTGATGGGATACACGCCCGTGCGGGCCGGCGTTTGGATGCTGCCCAACGCCCTGGCCGTCGGGCTGACCATGCCGATAGCCGGACGCCTGGCGGACCGCTACCCGCCGTCGGTGCTGGCGGGGGCGGGTTGCATCCTGGTGGGGAGCTCGCTGATACTCTTCGGCTTCCTGGACCCGCTGTCCGGAAACGCAATGCTTGTGTGGCCGCAGATTGGACGGGGCGCGGGCCTTGCCCTGATGATGGCGCCCCTGATGACGGCGGCGCTCAACGCGGTGCCCCGCATCGAGGTGCCGATGGCCAGCAGCTTCCTGAACGTCTTCCAGAATGTCGGGGGCGCGCTGGGCATCGCGCTCCTGAACAACTTCGTCACCAATTCAATCCATATCCATGCAGTGCGGCTCGGCGAAGTCTTCCCGGCACAGTCGCAGCGCTTCGGAGTCCGGCTGGGACTGCGGGCCATGGGATTGGTTTTTCATCATGAAGCCGGCCTGGTCGCCAACCCCCAAAACAGGGTCGTCTTCGCCGCCAGCGAGGGCATCGCCCGGAAGGCGATGGTGCTGGGCTTCGACAACGGATTTGTGCTCGCCGGTTTCATCCTGCTGGCCGGCATCCCACTCTGCCTCCTGCTCAAACCGTCCGCGCACCACCTGCAGGAGGACGAAAAGGCCGGCGGTGCGGTCGAAGCCAAGTACGTGGCGGAGTGAGGCGTCGTCAGGACGCCGGCTTTGGCGCCTCCAGCCGGGCATGGAGCAATGCATTGACTTCGCGCATCACGGCGAAGGCGTCGGCGACGTAGAGTACGTCGGCCTTGCCCTGAGCCCATCCGCAATTCGGATTCAGGTTGACCGCCCGCCGCTCGGTTACGAACCGCCAGCCGACGGTGTGCGGCTCCTCGCCGTGGCAACAGGTGGCCAGTCCCTTGGCATGCCGGGGGGTGGAGCCGGTCTGGCCGACCTGATTCATGTGGGTCATGAAACCCAAAACGGGCTGTCCCTCGCCGGTCAGGTCCACGAGCGACTTCGTGCTCCCGAGCGAGGCCTGGGTGCTGCGCAGAAAATCGAGAATAAGTTCCTCGGCTTCCCGGCCGTGCGCGTTGCCGTCGGGCTGCGTCTTCGTCCATCCGGCGCCGGCCACGAACAGCAGTTTCGCGTCGGGGCGGATCGTCTGCAGGTCGGCGGAAGGGGAGCGAACGCCGATGACGGTTGTCCGCGAGGCGGCCGCCGGGGAAGCGTCGACTGGCTCGATCGTGGCGGTCCCCGGGAGCCCGGCCCACGGCTGGGCGCAGCCCGGATCGAGCAGGATGAACCACGGACGGATCCTGCGGCAGACGACGGCCTCGAGGCGCTGACGATAATACCAGCGGGTCACCGCGGGGGAGCCGTCCGCAGCGGAGATTGCGGTTGCATGCGCGTCGATCCGGCCCCCGAGACGGTGCGCGGCGCCGGCGAGGGCCCGGTTCCAGCGGGAGGTGGCGGGAGCAATGACGAGGGTCGCCCCCGAGGCGCGGCCGATGGCGGCTGCGGCTTCAACGTCCGTGCAGTAGCGGGACTGGGCAAACGGAGCGCCGGAAACGCCGAGAAAACGAGCGGCTCCGCAGCCTGCGATCCCGTCCGCCGCCGTGCGCACGTCGGCCCCGACGAGGCCGGCGATGAGCCGGGAATCCGGCAGCGCCGCCGCAAGCGCCCGGGCCGCACCCAGGGACTCGAGGGCCGCGCGGCAAAGGGAACCGTCGGCTTCGGTGTGGGCAAGAAAGAGGATGGTATCCATGGTGGTTAGTCCGCGCCGATCCAATCGATGATCTCGCGGGCGATCCGGTCGGGGGTCATGTCCTTGACGATCGTCGTCTCGCGTCTTCGGGTTGGTGCCGTCACGCGCGCGAAGGAGAGGCCCTCATTGGCGATCTTCACCGGACGGGCGCGCTGCAGGGCGGGCATCACGACGCGCATGTTGGCCATGCCGATCTGCGGATTGTTCGGCGGCTCAGGCAGGTTCCCCGTCGCCCATCCGAACACGGCCGGGAGACCGGAGCACGCGCTGGCCTGGTGGCGGCCTCCCTCCATCCGTTCGATCACCTGAAACGACCCGTCCGGGGCGATGTCGAGCCGGTCCACGCCCTGGAACTGCTCGAAGATTCCGAGCCTCTCGCCGACCGTCTGCAGGGTGGTGCCCGCCCCGCGCGAGGCCGACTCCCATCCGCCGAATACCAGAAGCCGGGACCGGTCGATGCCGGGCAGCCGCTCGATCGCGCCGGCGACCTCGGCCGCAACCTCCGCCGAATCGGTGAAACCGCCGGCCGGGCCGTCGAGGGCCACCAGTTCAAACGCCGCCTTCTGGGCGACGGTCATCATCACCTGCTGGAGCTTGGCCTTGGGAGCGACGCTCACCAGCCAGACCTTGCTGCCGGAAAACCTCCGTGCGAGGGCGGCGGCCTCGAACAGTGCGTGGGCCGCCCACGGATCGATGACCAGGGGCAGCATCATCTCGTTTTTCAGCACGGGGCCCGCGGGCCCCGCCGCCGGTTCGAGGGTTTGCAGGGGGTCGGGCACGAGGCCGGCACAGACGACGATTTGGAAGGGCGTGTCCATAATTTCAATTTTCCGCCGAATGCAGGCCTCCGGCGCCGGCCCGCAGTTCGATGTTGCCGCGCTCAGGATCGCCCGGACGGGCCTGGGAGCAATTCCACAGGCATGCCCCGCAGTGGACGCATTTCTCGCGGTCGAAGGTCAGGGCTCCGTCCGGGCCGGCCGCGATGGCCTGGCCGGAACAGGCGTCGATGCAGATCCGCGTCCCGCATTTTTCACAGGCGGTTGCATCGATGAACTCCACATGGTCGGCGTAACCCGCCGGGGCCTGCACCTTGCCGCCGAGAAGCAGGGCATCCTGGTGCGACATCAGCAGCTTTCCATCGAGCGGAATGGCCGGCCAGCCGGCCCGGTTCATGAGGAGCGTGTGCAGGGGGATGCCCCCGGCCCGGCTTTCCTCGCGCATTCCGGCGATTTCAGAGGGGGAAATCCTGCCACGGTAATATTCCTCGAGGGTCGGCAGCCTCCGGTGGGGCGGGGCCGGACGGCCCCGGGCGGAAAGGCGGCCGCCGCTCAATCCCGCCAGGCCCATGCCGACCAGTCCCCGGATAAATCCCTTCTGAAAGCCGTCCCGGGCTTTTTCCGCGATGCGTCCCTCCTTCTCCACCCAGCTGGCCCGCCGCCGCCGCACGTAAACCTCGTCCAGGTTCTCCCGCGTGAAAGGCCGGTTTGCCTCCCATAGTTCGGCGACGCCTTCGGCGAGAAGAACTCCGGTGGCCCATGCCTCGTCAACGCCGGAGCCGGTGAGCATGTTTGTGCTGCCCGAGCCCTCGCCGATGCGCGCAAATCCGTCGCCGACCAGATGGGGTTCACCCCGGCGCCCGGATTCCAACAGGGATTTCGCCCCCCATGAGCGGAGGGTTCCGCCATTGAGGTGGCGCCACAGGTACGGATGCCTCATCCAGTGCTGCAGGTAGCGGTACGACGTGCGCGCCGGATTGTCGAAGGTGGACGGCACGAAGATTCCGAGCGAAGCCATCCGGTTGGGATGGACGTACAGAAAGCCGAAGATCTCCGGCTCGGGATATCCGAATGTATGGAGGACGGTGCCGGGCTCGAGCCCGCAATGGGAGGGCAGCTCCACGACCATCTTCATCCCGATGGCCCAGTCGTCCCGGCGGTGGCCTGCGGGCAGGCCGAAACGCTCGTCGAGCTGGCGCCCGACCGTCCCCATGGGGCCGTCGCCGACGACGGTCAGGGGGGCGCGGATGTCCATGCCGGGCGTGAATCCGTCCGCCGGATTTCCCTTCCGGTCGGTGCCCTGGTCAATCAGCCGCACACCCACGACCTTGTCGCCCTCGAAAAGAGGACAGGCGACCGGCATCGACGGCCAGATCTGGATCGTGCCGGATGCGGTGACCTGGGTGGCGACCCATTGCATGAACTGCCCTATCGAAAGAACGAGGCCGCCGTCCTTTCGCAGAAAGGAGGGAGTCCAAGGCAGCTGCAGCGCGTCCGTTTGGAACGGAAGCGCCCAGCGCAGGGCCCGGATAATCGTTGCATCGGCCGCGCGCACTGCACGGGATCGCCGGCTGGCTCCGGCGGGATCGATCAGGTAGGCCACATGCTCGTGCCGGACGGCCACCGCCATGGGTATCGCCGCCGGATCGAGATCGGGAAAGCTCGCCCGGATCGCGCGGGCGGGCGTCACCGCGCCGGACACCCCGAATCCGATGTCGTCGGACCTCTCGTAGCAGATCACGAGCGGCGGGGCGCGGTTGGCGCCCGTGCACCGGCGCGACAGTTCCGCGAGAAATCCCCCTGTCGCCGGTCCGAAACCGACGCAGATGATGTCCACTTCCGTGCTTTGGCGCGCGCTCACCTGGGATAGTCGAGGGCCTCCGGGATCATCACTTTGGCCAGCGCTTCGGCGGCACGGTCCTTTGCCAGGCGGGAACCGGCCATTCCGGCGTCGACCGCCCCGCGCAGCCGCGCGAAGGCTTCGGGCACCGCGGTCGCCGGGGCTTGGAAGCCGTGCACCAGCTCGGCGCAGATCCGGGCGGACTCCCCGGCCGCGCTGGCCGCCTGGACGCTGCACAGGTCGGTGAAGACGTTGACAAAGCCCGCGAGGCCCTCCGCGAGCGTGGGGACGCCGGGCCCCTTCTCAGCCAGCCGCAGCGCACCGAGAACCTGGAAACGAACCGCCAGGAGCCAGCAAAGGGCGTCGGCCATCGGGAAAGTGACGCCCTGGCGGTTGCCCGAATACAGCTTCGCCCCGTTGGCGTCGGTCGTGCGCTGAAGATGTTCCAAGGTCCACAGCCACAGGTCCATCGCGTTGGCCAGGGTTCCCGCGCCGATGACGGGATTGCATGAATCGATGTCGCGCAACTGCGCCGCCCAGGTGCGGAAGACGGCGAGAAACACCTCGCTGGTCATCGTCACGGAAAGCTGGCGGCGCTGCACCGCCTCCGGCCCCTCGTAGGTCGCCTCGAGCTGGGCGTCCATCCACTTGTGGCCGAGGAACCCCGGGCAATCCTCGGTGATTCCGTATCCGCCGACCAGGCTCACCGCCTCGCGCATGACGTTGGCGCCGTGGCCCGTGTCCCACAGCTTGCAGGCCGGGCAAAGGACGTTGGCCTGGGAATCGAGGATGAGGTACTGCACAAGCGGGTCGCCCTCCAGCGCGGCGTACCGCGTTGCATCGCGCTGCGCCTCCGGTTGCGCCCGGATCGCGATGAAGTCCGTGGCGTCCTTCTGCATCCGGCGAAAGGCCTTCATCTGCGCGGTTCCCGGGGCGATTCCCTGCTCGGCAAACTTCCTGTCCTTGAGCTTCTCGAGCGGGTCCAGCTCATCGAACAGCCGGGCGGCGGCAAATCCGAGCGCCGCCGCCGCCTCGCCCGTGGCCCAGACATCGACCAATCGCAGGAGCGTGTCCTCCTTCTGCTGCAGCCCGGCCTCGTACCGGGGCGTGCCCGGGGCGACGCTCGCAGCGCCGCGGAAACGATGGCGATGGTAGCGGATGACCGGTTCGACCGCGGAAAGCAGCTTTGCGGCCGTCATCAGGCCGACGGTCACGCGGGTGCGGCGGAAGACCGCCTCGATGATTTCACCGTGGCTGAAGTTCGGGATGATGACGCCGTCCTTGACCGCATAGCCTCCGACGATCCGGCTGGCCGGGACCCTCAGGCTGAATATGGGATCTCTCGTGGACGAGAGTTGGTGCACGAGCTTTCGCGTGGGGATGCCGCGGTCGTATGTTCCCGGGTCGCCCTCCTCGAGAATCACGATGCAGCTTCCCTTGATCCGCGGATCGGTGCTGTCGACGGCTGCGGTCGTGAAATTCGCGAATCCCATGTTTGTGATGAAGCGTCCGCGCTTTTCGACCTGGAGGACGGGTTCCCCGCCGTCGGGCCAATCCTCAATCCGGACGCTGCCGCTCAGCAGGCCGGTTTCCACGCCCACGTAGGGAAGCGGCTCGGTGAGGCTGAACGCCCCTCGCCAGATCGTCCGCGTTTCTCCGGGGCCTGGCGGAATGCAGCGGCTCATGTAGGTGTCGCGCTGTTCGGGCGTGCCGCGTTCGTGGATGGGCGAAAGGGCCAGGTTGCCCGCGAGGCTGCAGGTCGCCGCCCCGCCGTCGACCCAGGCGAGTTCCAACGCCGCGAGCGCCAGGGCCAGGTTCTTCGGCCCCTCAATGAAGCCGCCCTGGCCCAGATCCATGAAGCACGTTGTTATTCCCGCGTCGTCAAACGCCCTGAGCAGCTGGTTCTTTTCAGCAGTCCACTCGTGGCTGTTGCGCGCGCCGCCGGCCACCAGCTGCGCGACGGTTCCCCGGGCCACCGACCGGGCCGATTGGACGAGCATCTGCAGATCGTAACGATCCTCGAATTGCCAGAGGATCTGGCGCACGTCGTCGCCCGGCAGCGTTTTAAGGGTTTCTCGGGCAATCGGGTCGGCGGTCGGGGTCATGGGATTTTTCGTAGTAGAGCCGCCCGCAAACTGAGCGGCAAGACTCCAGTGGCCAGCCAATTGTGATGCTGATGGGATTCATGGGCAATGCGCATGCCGGAGCGTTCGAGGCGGCCTGTGCTACATTCGGCGGGGAATGAGTCGATAAGGTAATCGTAGCCTTCCAAACAACATGACCCCGCTCGACCCCGTCGTTCTCAAGGAGATGCCCTTGATCCGAAAGATCATCTGCGATGAGACGTGGTTCGAAGGCGAGCGGCGCGGCTGTCCGGTTTCCTCTGACGACCCGGTCGTCAGGGACAATGTGTGTCAGGTCATCTTCCGCGTCGGTGCGGAAATGCGCAGGAGCTTCAAGGCGGACATTTCCGCCGATTCCCGCGTAGTCACTTGGTCTGGCCCGGAATCGGGTGATGATCAGGTGGCCTGATCGCGCCGGATTCCAGGTAGCATCCGGATCAAACAAAGGCATCTCCTCTCTCGTCGGGTGCTGCCAAGGCCCAGATGCGTCGTCAAGGCCGGCCGCCAATGACCGCCGGCTGATGCCGGCCAGATGGCGGCCAAGAGACTTCGCAGAAGGCAGCAACTCCTCGCGAGGAGATGCCTTTGTTTGATCCGGATGCTATTGGATCCTTCCCATCCTTACGCCGGTTTGGCGGGTGATATCCACTTCCAGTTGCGCACCTCGGGCATATCCTCGCCGAACTTGTCGATGAATTGCTTGTGCTCGACCAGCTTGTCCCGGAGCTGCTGCTTCAGGTAGATGCCCCTGCCGGCGGTCTGCGGCAGGCGGTCGATTGTGTCCATGACGAGGTGGAACCGGTCCATCTCGTTCAGCACGGTCATGTCGAAGGGCGTCGTGATCGTGCCCTCTTCCTTGTATCCCCGGACGTGGATGTTGTCGTGGTTGGTGCGGCGGTAGGTCAGCCGGTGGATCAGCCACGGGTAGGCATGGAAGGCGAAGATGACCGGCTTGTCCTTGGTGAAGATCTCGTCGAAATCCGTGTCGCTCAACCCGTGCGGGTGCTCGGTTTGCGGCTCCAGCTTCATGAGGTCGACGACGTTGACCACTCGGATTTTCAGGCCGGGCAGACGCTCGCGCAGAATGGAAACGGCGGCGAGCGTCTCCAGCGTGGGCACGTCGCCACAGCAGGCCATGACCACGTCGGGCGCCACGGCCTGATCGTTGCTGGCCCACTGCCAGATGCCGATGCCCTCGGTGCAGTGCTTGACGGCGGCGTCCATCGTCAGCCACTGCGGCGCCGGGTGTTTGCCCGCGATCACCACGTTGACGTAATGGCGGCTGCGCAGGCAGTGGTCCATCACGCTCAGCAGGCAGTTGGCATCCGGCGGAAGGTAAACCCGCACCACCTCGGCCTTCTTGTTCACCACCTGGTCGATGAAACCGGGATCCTGGTGGGTGAAGCCGTTGTGATCCTGGCGCCAGACATGCGAGGCCAGCAGGTAGTTCAGCGAGGCGATCTTCCGCCGCCACGGCAGGTGCGAGGTGACCTTGAGCCACTTGGCGTGCTGGTTGAACATCGAATCGATGATGTGGATGAACGCCTCATAGCAGTTGAACAGCCCATGCCGCCCGGTGAGCAGGTAACCCTCGAGCCAGCCCTCGCACTGGTGCTCGCTGAGCATCTCCATCACCCGCCCGGCGGGCGCGAGAAACTCGTCGTTCGGCTGTGTGGCGGCCTCCCATTGGCGCTTGGTCACTTCAAACAGCGCCTCCAGGCCGTTGGAAAGCGTTTCGTCGGGGCCGAAAACCCTGAAATTGCGCTGGTCGGCGTTCAGCTTCGCCACATCGCGCAGAAAACGTCCGAGGACGTGCGTGTCGCCGATGCCGCCGACCCCCGGCGCGGGAACAACCTCCGCATAGTCGCGGAAGTCGGGCATCCTCAAGTCGCGGAGCAGACCGCCGCCGTTGGCGTGGGGGTTTGAGCCCATGCGCCGCGCGCCCTCGGGTGCAAGTTCGGCGAGTTCCGGTTTCAGGCGGCCCTGTTCGTCGAAGAGTTCCTCCGGCCGGTAGCTCCGCAGCCAATCCTCCAGGAGCTTGAGGTGCTCGGGATGAGCGGCGGGGTCGGACAGCGGCACTTGGTGCGAACGGAAGGTTCCCTCGACCTGCAGGCCGTCGACGATCTTGGGTCCCGTCCAGCCCTTGGGTGAATTGAGGACGATCATCGGCCAGCGCGGGCGGGTCAGGTTGTCGCGGACGCGGGCATCCTCCTGGATCTTCCGGATTTGCTCGACCGCTGTGTCGAGCGCCGCGGCCATGGCCTCGTGCATCGGGGCGGGCTCGTGGCCCTCGACGAAGATGGGGGTCCACCCGTAGCCACGGAGCAGCTGATCCAACTCCTCGCGGCTGATGCGGGCGAGGAGGGTGGGGTTGGAAATCTTGTAGCCGTTGAGATGCAGGATCGGCAGCACCGCGCCGTCGGTGGCCGGATTGAGAAACTTGTTGGAATGCCACGCCGTGGCCAGCGGCCCGGTCTCCGCCTCGCCATCGCCGACGACGCAGGCGACGACGAGATTCGGATTATCGAACACCGCCCCGAACGAGTGGCTGAGCGAATAGCCGAGCTCGCCGCCCTCGTGGATAGAGCCCGGGCACTCCGCGGATGCGTGGCTCGGGATTCCTCCGGGGAATGAAAACTGGAGGAACAGCTTCCGAAGCCCGGCCTCGTCCTGGCTGATATCGGGATAGATCTCGCTGTACGTGCCCTCGAGGTAGGTGTTGCCCACGACCGCGGGGCCGCCGTGCCCTGGGCCCGAGACGTAGATCATGTCGAGGTCGTATTTCCTGATGACCCGGTTCAGGTGCACGTAGATGAAGTTCTGCCCGGGAGTCGTGCCCCAGTGTCCCAGCAGCATGCGCTTCACGTCCGAAAGCTTCAGCGGCCGCCTTAGCAGCGGGTTGTCGTAGAGGTAGATCTGGCCGACGGACAGGTAATTGGCGGCCCGCCAATAGGCGTCCATCCGGTGGAGCAATTCCGGCGCGAGGGTCTGGGCATTCATGGTCTATGGCTTTGAAATTATCCCGGACTTGAGGACGCGGGCGACGGATCGCACGATCATGATCTCCTCGTCCGTGTGGATAACCCGCACCTGGACGCGTCCGCCCCTGGCGGAGATCACCGGCGCATTCCGCGCGTTCCGGGCCTTGTCCAGCTTGATGCCGAGGAAATCCAGGCCATCGCAGATGCGCGCGCGCACGGCTGGGCAGTTCTCCCCGATGCCGGCGGAAAAAACCAGCGTGTCCAGCCCTCCCAGGGCGGCCGCGTAGGCGCCGATCCACTTCTTCACCTGGTAGCAGAAGAGGGCCACCGCTTCCGCCGCCCGCCCGTCGCTGGCTTCACGGGCGAGCAGGTCCCGCATGTCGGAGCTCGTCCCCGAAACGCCGAGCAGGCCCGACTCGTGGTTGACCATTTCGTAGAACTGTTTCGACGAGATCTGTTCGGTTCGCGCCAGGTACGGAGCGAGGCCGGGATCCAGGTCGCCCGAGCGCGTGCTCATCGGCACGCCCGCGGTGGGCGTGAACCCCATGCTCGTGTCGATGCTCTTGCCGCCCTTCACCGCCGCCAGGCTGGCCCCGTTTCCCAGGTGCGCCAGAATCACGCGCCCCCGGGCCTTCTTCGCGCCCTCCACGCGCGCGAGCTCCTCCATCAGGTAGGCGTAGGACAGGCCGTGGAAACCATACCGTTGCACCCCCTTGGCGTCGAAGCGGCGCGGAATCGCAATCAACCTGGCCACGCGCGGCATCGCGCTGTGAAACGCAGTGTCGAAACAGGCCACCTGGGGCAGGCGCGGGTAGCGCTGACGGAACGCCTCGATCAGTTCGATCTCCCGGGGCAGGTGATCTGGATCGTAAGGCCTGATGCGATGCAGTTCATCCAGGAGTTCCTGGGTGACCCTTTCGGGCTGGACGTGGTTCATCCCGTGAACCACGCGATGCCCCACGGCCCGGATCGAAGCGAACGCCTCCCGCTTCCCGAGCCAGTCCATCAGGATATGCGCGGCGGACCGGTGGTCGGATGCCGCAATCTCCCGATCCTCGACCTCATTGCCCGCCGGGTCGCGGGAAGTCAGGCGGGTGCCGCCCAGGCCGATGCGGTCAATGCTCCCGGCGATCTCCCGCCTTGGCGGCGCGCCGATGCAATAGAGCGCGAACTTGATGCTCGATGAACCGCCGTTGATCGCCAGAACCCTGGGTGATTCGGAATTTCTTGTGTCCACTCCCATGGCAGGACCGGTTGTCCGGTTTTTGTTCTCGGGCATCAACCCTCGCACACCCGGCAGGCTGCGTCCAACGCAATCAGCGATCCGCGCGAATTCGTCACAGCCCGCGGGGCGCCTACGCCTGCACCACGGCGGGCACTTTCTTGTTGCGCAGAAAGCGATCGAGCGCCGTCAGGTCGGCAGCCTCCGTCTCGCCGATCGTGTAGCTCGGCATTGCTGCCCGCTGCACAAACGCGTTGAGCCAGTCCAGCAGAGTGTCGCGGCGCGGAAGCCAGACGTCCGGCGAGGCAAGGATATCGTCGCGCATCGCCTGGGCGCGGGAAAGATTTTCGTTTTTTTCGTTCATGATTTTCCTCTGTTTATCCTGGCGCAGGCGCGCCTTTTGCGCGTTAACGCTGACATTTGCGGCCGGCCCGGCTGAGTCGCTGTCGGAGGCTCCGACGCGGTTCCCGGCCCGAAGCGCGCGATGACCCGCTGATTCTTGACGATTTCGCAAGGAAGTCGACTGCCATCCCGAGCAAGCGGCTCCATGCCTCCAAATGGATGCTGGGCTGGCTGTTCGGTCGAAATGGGATATGTTGCATGCACCGTGCGACTGGGAAAGAGTTCGACGTCACCCGGCGGCTGTCGCATGATCGCCCGACAGCCGAACGCGAAGACGTGAACCTCGCGACCCCGCGCGACCTGGTCTCACCGCAATAAAGGTTCCGGTCCGGATCCGCCCCCCTTCAAGCCTGTCAGGCAACATCAACAAAGGAAAAACATGTCAAAGACCCGGGATTCCAAGAAACAGACAAAGAAAGCTCCGCTGCGGTCGCTCAAGGAAAAGAGGGCGGAGAAGCGGGCCAAGAAGTAGAGTTAATCCGTTGGTGGGCCAGTTCATTCGCCCGCACCACGGAGCCGGTGTCGCGCGACGGGATCGCGCGTCCACGTCGGCCGGTCTGCGTTCCGAAATGCGATACTCCTTGCGTTTCGGGATGCACCGGCGGACAGTGGTGGCTCGTAGTGGAGTTGGATGACAGTGGTTGGTGAGTCTTCAGGTGAGCTTCAGGTTCAGGTGATGATTCGAAACCCGATTACCGGGAACGCGCTGGCAGAGGACGAAGCATACGAAATCATCACTAATGAATACTAAACTCTATGTCGGGAACATGTCGTTCAACACGAACGAAGACGCGCTGCGCACGGCCTTTGGCCAGTTTGGCGCGATCACCGATGTCTACATTGCCAATGACCGCGAGACGGGGCGCCCGCGCGGATTTGCCTTCGTGACCTTCAACACGGCCGAGGAGAGCAAAGTGGCCATCGAGAAAATGAACGGGGTCGAGCTCGACGGACGCGCATTGACCGTGAACGAAGCCAAGCCGAAGGAATCCATGGGCGGAGGCAGTCGCGGCTTCAGCAGTCCGAACCGGCAGGCCGGCGCGTTTAACAACCGCTACTGATCCTTTTTCTTTCGGAATCCGAAAGAAACCACGCCGTAGCCCAACGGGCTAAGACGCGAATCTATTGTAAGCGAGGTGCCGCAAGCCCCTCGCTTTTTGCTTTCCGAACTCAGCCAAAACACGCCTCGCAGCTTGCTGCGAGGCCACGTCATCGGCCGTTAGGACGCCGCCCCGGGGGCGGCGTTCAATCGGAAGGCAACTTGTGCCGTATCACCACTGCTGAGCCGCGGTGGGCGTCTGACCCCCTAGCGCGGCTTCAAGCCGCCGGTTTTGTCAGGTCCCGGAGAATGAAACATGGAACGGCGCATGATCATGCGGCGATTGCTTGTCCTCCCAGAGCGGAGCTCGGAGCATAAATGCGTCTTTCTTTTTCATGGGCTTGTGGGCTGAACCTCGGATCATAAAAACGGCGTGCGTGGAAGGCGACTGATTACGCCGAAAACGGAACGAAACAGGGGTAACCTGCCGCAGGCCGCGTCCTTCCACCAATTTTGGCCGGGCCTCGATAAGACATCTTGCATGACGGACCGGAAGATGGAAAGACACGTAACCCCCGATGAAACATCTAGCACTCGCCCTGGTTCTCGCCATTGGAGCCGCTGCTCCGGTTTTCGCCGCCATAAAGCCTCCTGAAATCATCAGCGGCGTCGTGCCGGACTATCCGCAGTCGATGAAGGATCGGAAGATAGCCGGACAGGTGACCGTCAGCGTCGTCATCGATGTGTATGGAAACGTGCAGGACGCGAAGGTCGTGAAGGCCTCCGACGACGCGTTTTCCGAGCCGGCGCTCACCGCCGTCAAGCAGTGGACTTTCAAGCCCGCGGAGCGGGATGGAAAGGCGGTTGCCATGCGCGTCGAGATTCCGATCAATTTCAAGGCCCCTGCGGGCGATGATGCGAAGCCGAAAGGCTGATGCCGGGATCGGGCCGCGGCTGGCGGGGTGTTGACCGTTTGCCGGCTCCGCGGATATTGGGGGGCGATGGACGCGCCCGCATCGAATCCAGATCCGGTGCCTCCACGGGACCCTCCTGCCGGAACGCGCGGAGAGCCCGGGCCTCCCGGGGATTTTGCGGAGGCGGGGACCTATGCGACGCCCTCGGAGGGCTTTGAGCGCGGACTGGTCGTCCTCTCGATGGGCCTCGCCTACTGGCTCGTTCCGGCCGCGCAGGGCTACCGCCTCCTTGTGGAGGCGCGGTTCGCCGAACCCGTGCGCGAGGAGATTGCCTGTTTCGAACGCGAGAGGATCGGCTGGCCTCCGCGGCCGGTTGTCCCGTCCGGCTCCAAATGGGGCCGGGCGATGCTGACCCCTCTCCTGTGGGCGTTGGCCGTTCTGGCCGTCTTCGCTGCGCAGAATGCATCGCCGGGCCGCTGGGAAGCCGCGGGGGCCATGGACGCCCGGGCTGTTTTTCGCGACGGCGAAGGGTGGAGGGCCGTGACGGCGCTCTTCCTGCACTGGGACCTGGAGCACCTGATCTCAAACTTGGTTGCCGGTCTTTTTGTCTTCACGTCCGTCATTTCCGCATTCGGCGTTGCGCGCGGATGGCTTCTTCTCTTCCTGGCTTCGGTTGCGGGAAATCTCGCTGTCGCGGCGATCCATTATCCGGGTGCGTACCGCTCGCTCGGCGCCTCGACCTCGGTCTTTGCCGGGCTCGGCCTCCTAACGGGTCGGGCGACCCGCGGCCTCCTCCGGGGCCGGCATCCCCGGCATTGGCGCCCGGCCCTTGTCCCGCTGGCCTCCGGAATTGCGCTGCTCGGGTGGTTCGGGGCCGGAGGGGAGGATACGGATGTCCCCGCACACGCGGCGGGCTTTGCGGCGGGGTGGATCCTCGGATTCCTGGTTGCCGATTAGGATCCCGGCTTCTGGCCGTACGTCGATCGCGGGCCGTGCTTTCTGCGAAAGTGGCGGCCCAGCAGCTCGGACTCGATGCTTCCGAGACGGGGAGCGATTTGAAGGGTAAGGATCGCCATTTGCGCGCACAGTTCGACGACGAGCGCCGATTCCACCGCCTTTGCGACCGTGGTGGCCCACGTGAACGGAGCGTGGCGATTCACGAGGACGCCGGGCTGCTCCAGCGGGTTCAGTCCCCGAAAGCGTTCTATGATGACCCCGCCGGTGTTCCACTCGTAGTCATTCCCAATCTCCATCGCCGTCAATTTGCGGGTGACCGGGATTTCGCCAAAGAAGGTGTCGGCGTGCGTCGTCCCCAGGGCCGGAATCGGCCTGCCAGCCTGGGCAAACGCGGTCGCGTGCAAGGAGTGCGTGTGGACGATGCCGCCGATCTGCTGGAAACCGAGGTAGAGCCGCCGGTGGGTGGGCGTGTCGGACGAGGGATTGAGCCGGCCCTCGACCCGTTTTCCGTCGAGGTCGACGAGGACCATGTCCCCGGCCTTCAGGGCGTCATAGGGAACCCCGCTCGGCTTGATGGCGAAGATCCCGCGGGCGCGGTCCAGGGCGCTTGCGTTGCCGAAAGTGAGGTGGATCAGGCCGTCGCGCTTGAGCTGGAGATTGGCCGCAAGAGCCTCCCGTTTGAGTTCCTCAAGCATGGTCGTCAGCGGCCGATGCCGGCTGCAAGGTGATAGTACGCCTCGTTCCAGCGCAGTTCGTTCTTGAACGCGGGCAGGCGCGTGTCGCTGCCGATGACGACGATCTCGATCCCCGCCATCGCCGCGAAATCCTCCAGGTGCTCGGCCGTGACGGCGTAGCTGTAGCCCGTATGGTGGGCCCCGCCCGCCAGAATCCACGCCCCGCAGGCGGTGCCGAAATCCGGCCGGCATTTCCAGACCGCGCGGGCGACGGGCAGCCGCGGCAGCCGGGGCGGCGCAACCGCGTCGACTTCGTTGACAACGAGGCGGAAGCGGTTGCCGAGATCGATGAGCGAGGCGTTCAGGGCCGGGCCGGCCGGCGCGTTGAACACGAGACGCACGGGATCCTCCCTGCCGCCGATTCCGAGCGGGTGGACTTCGACCCTCGGCTTGCCGGAGGCGATCGATTCGCAGATCTCAAGCATGTGCGCGCCGAGGACAAGGGGGCCGCCGACCCCCAGGTGATAGGTGTAGTCCTCCATGAATGAGGTGCCGCCCGGCAGGTCGGCCGCGATGAGCTTCATCGCGCGGAGCAGGGCGCACGTCTTCCAGTCGCCCTCGGCCCCGAAACCGTAGCCCTCGCCCATGAGGCGCTGGACGGCGAGCCCGGGGAGCTGCCGCAGCCCGTGGAGGTCCTCGAAGGTCGTCGTGAATCCCGCAAATCCGCCCTCCGTCAGAAACGAGCGAAGGCCGAGTTCGAGCCGGGCGCCGTAGCGGAGCGAGTCGTGGCGGGCGCCCCCCTTCCGGAGTTCCTTCGCCACCGTGTACCGTTCCTCGTATTCGGCGCACAGCCGCCTGATCGCGGAATCATCGACGGCCGTGTCGGCCACGCGCGCGGCCAGGTCGCCCACGCCGTAGCCGTTGACCGAGAAGCCGAACTTGATCTCCGCCGCCACCTTGTCGCCCTCCGTCACGGCGACCGCGCGCATGTTGTCGCCGAACCGGGCGAACCTGGCCCCCTGCAGTCCGAACCATCCCCGGGCGGCCCTCATCCAGGCGGCGATCCGGTCCTGGACCTGTGGATCCTCCCAATGGCCGACGACCACCTTGCGGTTGAGCCGCAGTCGGGTGTGCAGGAAGCCCGCCTCGCGGTCTCCGTGCGCCGACTGGTTCAAATTCATGAAATCCATGTCGATTTTGCCCCACGGCAGGTCGCGATTGAACTGCGTATGGAGGTGGAGGAAGGGGCGGCGCAGCGAGGCGAGGCCTCCGATCCACATCTTGGCCGGCGAAAAGGTGTGCATCCACAGGATGAGCCCGGCGCATTTTGGCGCCCCGTCCGCGTCACGGCATAGCGCCCGCACCTCCTCGGGCGTCTTTACGACGGGCTTGCAGACGACCGCGAGCGGGATGCGGCGGGAGGCGCGAAGCCCCTCTGTGATCTTCTTCGCGTGATCGGCGACCTGCCTGAGCGTCTGCGGCCCGTACAGGTGCTGGCTTCCGGTCACGAACCAGACTTCCAGGGATTTGAGTGGATCGGGCATGGGTGGGGTGGGGGTTAGCGGGCCTGCTTCTCCTTGATCGCGAGGAGGTCCTTCATGACGCGGGACAGGTCGGCCGCCCGGTTGAGGCCTCCGAATGCGTCGTGGACGCACCGATACAGCCGATACAGCTCGCCGTACACCCTGCGGCCGGAGGCGGTCGGGCGGTAGGTCACCCGCTTGAGCGAGGTCATCGCGCGCTGGGCGGAAGGAAAATCGGGATGGGCCGCGGCCAGGACCGCGGCCGAGACGGCCGCGCCGAGGGCGCAGGCCTGGCTGGAGCCGGCCACCCTCATCTCGCATCCGAGGACATCGGCATAGATCTGCATCAGCAGCGGATTCTTCTCGGCTATGCCGCCGGCGCAAACGATGCGATCGACGGGAACGCCGTATTCGCGGATGCGCTCAACAATCGCGCGCGCGCCGAAGGCGGTCGCCTCGATGAGGGCCCTGTAGATCTCGGCCCGGGTTGTGTGCAGGGTGGATCCGATGACGAGCCCGGTCAGCATCGGGTCGACGAGGATCGTCCGGTTACCGTTGTTCCAATCGAGGGCCAGCAGGCCCGACCGGCCCGGCTTCGAATCCGCCGCCTCCCGGGTCAACGCCTCGTGGAGCGCGTCCTTCCCGCCGCAGACGACCTCCACCCACCACTTAAAGATGTCGCCGACGGCCGACTGGCCGGCCTCGATGCCGTAGTAGCCCGGCAGGATGGCGCCCTTGACGATCCCGCAGATGCCGGGAATGTCCGGGACGGACTTGTCGGCCGAAACGACGCCACAGTCGCAGGTGGAGGTTCCGATCACCTTGACGAGCGTCCCCTCGGTGACCCCGCAACCGATCGCGCCGTAATGGACGTCAAATTCCCCGATCGCGATTGGGATGCCGGCCTGCAGCCCGAGCCGCTTCGCCCAGGCTTCGGAGAGCCGTCCCGCCGGCTCGGTCGCATCATAAGCCTTGTCGTAAAGACGGTCTCGCAGCGGTGCGAGCCGGGGATCCAGGAGCGCGAGGAACTTCTTGTCGGGGAGGCCTCCCCATTCGTCGCAATAAAGGGCCTTGTGGCCCGCGGCGCAGACCCCGCGTTTCACCTCCCGGGGATCGGTCACGCCGGCCAGAAGCGACGGCACCCAGTCGGCGAGCTCCACCCACGAATGGGCGGCCTTGAACACCTTCGGATCCACAGCGAGGCAATGGAGGATCTTCGACCAGAACCACTCCGATGAATAGGTGTTGCCGCACTTGGCGATATACTGCGGACGGTGCTTTGCGGCCAATTCCGTGATCCGCGCGGCTTCGCGCCAGGACGTATGGTCCTTCCAAAGCCAGCATTGCGCGGACAGGTTTCGGGCCCATTTTCTGTCGAGTGCGAGCGGCCGGTTGTTGCGATCGACCGGGATGGGACTGGATCCGGTCGAATCGACGCCGAGGCCGATGATCCGGGAGGCGTCGAAGCCGGGCCTGCGACGCGCCTGGGCGAGGGCGGCCTTGACGCTGCGCTCCAGACCATCGACGTAGTCGCCCGGGTTCTGGCGGGCCAGATGGTGGTCCCTTGAATCGAGAAGGATGCCCTGCCGGCCGCTTGCGTAGGCGGCCACGGCGGTTCCCACCTCGGCGCCATCGCGGCAGCGCACGATCAGGCAGCGGACGGAGTTGGTGCCGAAATCCAGGCCTAGGCTGTACATGGGGCGGAAGGTTGCGCTTGGCTGTGCCTCGCAAGACAATGCGTCCACGGCACCGTCATGTAAACAATCGTTTGGGCCCCGGGGCGCCCGCCGCAAATTTGCGAATGGCGTTTCTCCCCGGCTCATTCGTAGGCTCCGTTCCTCATCTTCCCATGTTCCCTCCTTCTCTTCCATCGTGCAGGGCCGCGGCACTCGCGGCTGCCTTTGCCTTCGGTTTCATCCTCCCCGCCGCCCGCGCCGTCCAACCGGCGGACGTCGAGACCTCGGTCGTCAAGGTCTTCTCGACCGTCCGCTATCCAGACCCGTACCGCCCGTGGACCAAGCAGGCCCCCAACGAGATCTCGGGCTCCGGGGTTGTCATCGACGGGAAGCGCATACTCACCAATGCGCATGTGGTCCTCTATGCAAACCAGGTGCAGGTGCAGGCGAACCAATCGGGCGACAAGATCGCGGCCAGCGTCGAGTCGATTGCCCCGGGGATCGATCTGGCTGTCCTCAAGCTCTCCGACGAGTCGTTTTTCGATTCGCACCCGCCGCTTCCGCGGGAGAACAAGCTCCCCGCGATCAAGGATTCCGTCCTCGTCTATGGGTTTCCGACGGGCGGCACGAGCCTTTCGATCACGAAGGGAATCGTCTCGCGGATCGAGTTTGCCGCATACAACTTTCCTGTTTCCGGCCTCAGGATTCAAATCGACGCCGCCATCAACCCAGGCAACAGCGGGGGGCCCGCGATTGCCGGCGACAAGATGATTGGAATCGCCTTCAGCCACCTCGGGGGTGCGGAGAACATCGGCTACATCATCCCCTGTGAGGAGGTCGATTACTTCCTGGAGCGGGTCTCCCATGGGGGCCGGTACGGAAAACCCGCCCTGTTCGACGAGATGCAGACGCTCCAAAATCCCGCGCTGCGGAACTACCTGAAACTGGACAAATCGGTCTCGGGTTTGGTCGTGAACAAGCCCGACGGCAAGGAGCCGGCCTATCCGCTCAAGAAATGGGACGTCATCGCCAGGATCGGCACCCAGCCGATCGACGACGACGGCATGATCCGGATCAACGGCGACCTGAGGCTTGGATTCCAGTACATGATCCAGAAGACCGCCCATGATGGAAAGGTACCCCTGACTGTTGTCCGGCAGGGCAGGCAGATGGATATCCAGGTGCCCGTCTATTCCGACCGTCCGATGCTGATGCCCGATCTCATGGGCCAGTATCCCGCTTTCTTCATACTCGGGCCGGTTGTGTTCACCCCAGCCACCCGCATGTACTTTGACGGAATCACACCCCGCTCGCTCGCCGACCTGAGCTGGATGGGGAGCCCGCTCACGGCCCGCAGGGGCGACCGGCCCGAATTTCCGGGTGAGCAGCTGGTCGTGATCGCGGCTCCATTTCTGCCTCACCAGATCGCGAACAATTACGGAAACCCCATAGCCAAGGTCGTGGAAACCGTGAACGGCGTCCGGGTCAGGAACCTAGGACACTTGGTCGAGCTTTTCCGCGACTCCAAGGACGATTTCATTCGCATCGAATTTGCCGGTCATGGGACCGAGACGCTCGTCTTCAACCGCAAGGAGCTGCTCTCCGCGACCGACGAGATTCTGACCGACAATGGAATCCGAAGCCAGGGATCGCCGGACCTGATGGCGGTCTGGGGCGGCACCCCGGCTGCGAAATGACCCGGCCGGGAATCGAGCCCGCTTGCAGTGCCGGCGTTGTCCGGCCATGATCGGACGCGACGACCCATGACAAATCCGCTCGCCGCGTCCTATTTTGCCCGCGCCAACGAACTCCTCGCCCGCGCCTGGACTGAGAATGGCCCCGTCATCGCGCAGGCGGCTCCGATCATCGGAAAGAGCGTCGCCCAGGGCGGCGTCATCCACACGTTCGGCAGCGGGCACAGCGAGCTGGTTTCCCGGGAGATAATCGGACGGGCCGGGGGGCTCGTGTGCGTGACCGGGATCATCGACCCAACCGGCGGGTTCGTCGAAAATCTGGCCGGCTATGGAACGCGGCTGGCGGAGCGTTACGACAGGCAGTATGAATTGAGAAGCGGCGAGACGGTCATCGTGATTTCCAATTCCGGAAAGAACGGCTCGCCGATCGACGTGGCCCTCTACGCGAAGGGGAAGGGCCTCAACGTCGTCGCCCTGACCTGCTTGTCCATGTCGCGGGCCACGCCCTCGCAGCACCCGAGCGGGAAGCGTCTCTTCGAATGCGCCGACTACGTCCTGGACAACGGCGGAGTGCCAGGCGACGCCATTGTGAACCTGGGGGAGGGGCCCGGAAACGCGGCGAAGGCCGGCCCGACGAGCACTGTGATCGGGTGCTCGGTCCTCAACTGGCTCATGCTCTCCGTCATGGACTGGCTGAAGGCAAACGGCCACCCGCTGCCCGTTCTTCGCAGCCAGAACTTGCCGGGGGCGATCGAGCACAACCGGGCGCTCGCCCGGAAGTATCAGGGGCGGCTCTCTCGCCAGCTGGCCTGAGGCGGCCTCGCATGAATTTCAAGGTGGGCATCGACGGGGGCGGAACGAAGACCGAGTGCATATTGGTCGATGAATCAGGATCGATAATAGCAAGCCATCGGGCCGGGGGTTCCAATCCGAGTATCATCGGCCCCGCGGTTGCCAGGCGGGTCGTCGCCAATTCGATCGAAGCCCTCCTTTCCCAACCCGCTGCAGGCCGCCCTTTTATTGCAATGACGCTCCTTTGCATGGCCGGCAGCCGCAACTTCTGGCGCGAGATCGCCGGCGGCCTCACCGGCCTCGGCCGCGTCATCACCGTCGACGACTCCCTCCCCGTCCTCGAGCTCGCCACGGGCGGCGCCCCCGGTCTTGTCCTGCATGCCGGGACCGGCTCCTTTGTCGCTGCGCGCGCTCCGCGCGAGGCTGTCCCCTCACAGGAGGCTGTCCCCTTTGGGGTCGTCCATTACGCGGGAGGGCTCGGCTGGCGATTAGGGGATCCGGGAAGCGGGTATGACATAGGGCGGAGGGCGGTCGCCCTCGGGCTGCTCGAATTGCAGGGGTGGATGCCGGATTCGGGAATGGGGCGGCTGTTGCAGGGTTATACGGGCCTGGAGGATGCGAACGCGATCAGCCGGGACTTCAACCGGGCGAAGACGGCGAACACCAGAATGGCGGGGCTTGCGCCGGAGGTGCTCCGGCTCGCGGGGTCGGGGAATGCCGCCGCCCGGGAAATTGCAGTCGAATCGGCTGGAGAACTCCTGAGTCTCGCCCTCAGCGTTGTGGCAAGGCTCTTTCCGGGAGTTCCCGCAAACGAGATTCACGCCGGACTCAGCGGTCCGATCCTGACGCACGCAATCGTCGCCGAGGCGCTGCGCAAGCGATCGCCCTTCCTCCTCAGGACGATTGACGAATCCCCCATCGAGGGGGTTCGGCGCCTGCTTGCCCGGACCGGCTGAGCCCGGGAAATTGCCGTTCTTACTGCCAGTCGAGGATCAGCCGCGTGTAATAGGTGGTGTCGAGCCTCTTGAAGCCGGCGCTCGGAATGCTGTTGTACTCATTCGCCACGCCCATCCGGAGTTTCCACGACGGATTGGCGAGGGGAATCTGGTAGAAGCTGTCGTGCGCCACGATGTAGTTCGAAAAATTGGAAAACGCGGGCACCACCGCCAGGTGGGTGACGAGTTCGGAAGTGCCAAACTTGAGGTCGTTCGCGATTTCGAAGTCCGCCGCCGCCGAATTCACGGTCTGTGTCTTCGGGTCGTTGTACCCGTCATAACGGTAGGCTAGGCCGAGGCGGGCCGTGAGGACGTCCAATTTGCTGTTCAAGATGCTGTAGCCGGCTCCGGCCGCCGCCGTGTCATAAAACCGGATGTCCATGATGCGGTCGAATCCGCCCTCGTCGCGCACGAACCAGGAGGCATCTGGCGAATAATTTGCGGCGTAATCGACGCCCGCCCTGAACTGGTCCGCGGACTTGGTCCCGGAGGTCACCTGACGGTTGTACCCTGTATAGTATTGAAGCGTGTCATCCGGCGTCACGAGCTTTGCCCGGAACCCGGCCGCCGTGCCGAGCTGATCCTTGTTGCCGGACGTGCCTTCGACGTCGACGCTCGCCTCGAAGGACCAATGGCGCTCGAGGGCGGCGATCTGCGGGTCCTTTCCGCCAGCCGCCCATACGGCCGCGATTTTTGAGACGCTGGTGCTGATCGTTCCATCCGCCCCTGCGATTTGCAGCACGCCGTTTTGCGTGGCGATCGGCCCCTGGGTCCGGGTGCCGCTCGCAAGGCGCACGGACAGGGGTTGGTCGCTGGTGATTGCGGTCACCTCGCTTTGCTTGATCGTCAGGTCCCCGGCAAAATCGGTCGTCACATAGACGGAGCCGGCGTCAATTTTCGTGATCTTTCCGACGATTCGCGCGCCGTTCTTGGTTTCGACAACGTCGGCGGCCAGCCGGCATGTTCCAAAGGCAATGGCTGCTAGGCCGGCGGCCAGGCAAAGGATCGGGAGGGTTTTTGTCTTTATCATATGGAAATATCTTTAGGGTCTTATTCTTTGGTTCTTCCGGACGGACAAGCCGATATTTACAGGCGAACCGGCGCCGGGCCCTATCGCAGGGACCCACGCGGAAGATTGGCGGGACGGTGTGCGATCATCAAATCTCTTGGTGAAGAATGCACAAGATTGGAGATAGGTAACTTACGTTATATTGAATCTTTCCGTGCTGGATCTTCCGCGGACGGGCCCGTTGCGGGGCGTCTTGCGACTCGACACCTTCGGGCGGCCGGAGTTCGCTCTTTCACGCAACCTCCGATGGCTCCGACCGTCCAACGCAATCCGCTGATCGTCGCCGACCGCTGGCGGGACTATCAACTGATCGATTGCGGCGGAGGGATGAAACAGGAGCGGTGGGGACCGTATACGCTCATCCGGCCCGATCCTCAGGTCCTCTGGCCCCGGCACGACTCGGCCCCGGACGCTCCATGGCCACACTGGGATGGGTTCTATCATCGCAGTCCCGCCGGCGGCGGGCGATGGGAGTTCCGCCGGCCGCTGCCCGAACAGTGGGAGATCCACTACGACCCCCTTTCCCTGAAGCTCAAGATCCGGCCCACCTCATTCAAGCACACCGGGCTGTTTCCCGAGCAGGCCGTGAATTGGGACTGGTTTTCGGGGCTCATCCGCGCCGCAAAGGAGAAGGGCCGCCAGGTCCATGTGCTCAACCTGTTCGGCTACACGGGAGCGGCGACCTGCGCCGCGGCTGCGGCGGGCGCAAGCGTCTGCCACGTCGACGCCGCCGAGGGCATGGTCAAATGGTGCCGCGAAAATGCGGCTTTGAGCGGGCTCGGGGCTGCCGCGATTCGGTACATCGTGGACGACTGCCTGAAATTTGTCCGCCGGGAGAGCAAGCGCGGCCGGCGGTACGAGGCGATCATCATGGACCCGCCGACCTTCGGACGCGGCTCCGCCGGGGAGATGTGGAAGCTCGATGACGGCCTGTGGCCGCTCTTGGAGGAGTGCCGCGCGCTGCTTTCCGACGAGCCGCTCTTTTTTCTTGTGAATGCGTACACGGCCCGGCTGTCGCCGACCGTGGTCGCCAATCTGCTCGCCGAACTGCTCGGGCCGCGCGGCGGCACGATTTTGGCGGGCGAGGTCGGCCTGCCGATCCAGCGCGACGGGAAGGTCCTTCCCTGCGGAATCTACGGGCGCTGGCAGCCCTAGGCGGTCCGAGAGGCGAAATCCGGCACTCGGTATGGCTCGCGGTACTCCCGCGTGAGAAGAAGGGCCGCCTCGGGACTGCCGACGAGGGCCTCGTTCCGCGCATCCACGCGGAGGGGCAGCCCCAGCGTCGCCGGGGTCTTTGCGAGGTCGACCCCGTTGGCCGCCAGGTGCTCCACGAGGCGCCCATAAGCCTCCGCCAGCGGCGGGTTCCCCCGGACCTGTTCGAGGGTCTGCCCCGGATCCGCCGCGCGGCCGGCCCGGTGGGAGATGCTGCCCAGGTGGCAAAGGGCGCTCGAAACGTGCCCCTCGCCGACGGGGCCGTACAGATCGGCCTCCTTTCGGCTGCGCACGACATCGATGAAGTTCGCCATGTGGCGGTCCTTGCCCCGGAATTCCTTCACGACCTTTCCCTCGCGATCGCGGGCCGTCGCCGAGAAATACGAGGCCGTCACCACGCTGCCGCCCTCGCAGTCGACCACGTTCCCCACGGAGACGCCGTGATAGTTGTCCATCAGGGAGGCGCGCGCGCCGGCGGCCTCGGCGCTCCCGGAGTCCCCGGCCGTTTCCGCAACCGGTTTCGAGGGCAGGCCCCTCACTTCGAAAATGAGCGGCGCTGTCGGGTAGTCGTGAATCACGACCTGGGTATTGGGCGTCTCGCCGTCGTCGGCGTAGCCGAGGCGTCCGCCGACGCTCAGCGTGTGTCGCGGAAGGCCCGGCTCCCCGAGGAACCACCGGGCTACATCCATTTGGTGGATACCCTGGTTGCCGACATCGCCGTCGCCGGTCGGCCACACCCAGTGCCAGTCATAGTGTAGGCGCTTGCGGCGCAGGGGTGCCAGCGGAGCGGGGCCGCACCACAGGTCGTAATCGACCGTTTCGGGCACCGGCTGCGGACCTGCGGTCAGGCCGATGCTGCCGCGAAACTTGTAGCAGAAGCCGCGCGATGCGGTGATCTTGCCGAGGTTGCCCGCGCGCACCCATTCAACGGCCTCGCGCAGGCCCTCGCCCGAGCGGATCTGCGTCCCGGCCTGGACGATCCTGCCGTACTTGGCGGCGGCGGTCACGAGCTGGCGCCCCTCCCAGACCGTGTGGGAAACCGGCTTTTCGACGTAGACATCCTTGCCGGCCTGGCAGGCCCAGATCGCGGCGAGCGAGTGCCAGTGATTCGGCATGGCGATCGTGATCGCGTCCACATCGGGCGAGGCGAGGAGCAGGCGGATGTCGCGATAGGTCTTCACCCCGCCGCCGACGGACTCCGCGGCACGGCGCAAGACGGCCGAGTCCGGATCGCAAAGCGCGACCAGGCGAACGCCGGGGATCGCGCGCAGGCTCGAGACATGGTTCTTGCCGCGGCCGTTGAGGCCGACGACGGCGACGCGGACATCGCCGTTGGCGCCGGCGACCTGTGCCCAGGAGCGGGCGGAGAATGCGGCCCCGGCCGCGGCGAGCGCGGAGGCCTTGAGAAACGTGCGGCGGGAGCAGGGCGGGATGCTTGTCGTCATTGGACCTTTGCGTATTCGGCGTAGCGTTCGGCGACGCGGCCTTCCTGTTCGTCGCCATAATGGAAGTAAAAGCGGTACCGGAGCGTCAGGCTGCCTCCGGCCGGAATCGTGTAATCGCCCAGGTGGGGCTGGTCCATCTTGGCCTCAAAGAAGTGCTGGCCGAACGGGTTCGCCCCGAAAAGCCCGTAATCGCGCGCCATCCACCAGGTCGGGTGCCGCAGATTCTGCGGGTTGTCGAAGATCGCAACCCCGTAGGTCTGCCCATTGTGCGGCGCATGATAGTCGCACCAGTCGGATCTCTTTCCCCAGGCCTTCTCGTCTCGATCGCCCGTCGCCGTGACGATGTGCCCGTTTCCCGGAACATCCTGCTTTCCGTTCTTGTGCGGCATCGTCATCCATTGCGCGAGCCGCACGGCTATCGTCCCGTCCTTGTCGTCTCCAATAAAGACCGGCGCATCGGCCGGCGCGCGAAGGGTCACGGCGTAGTCGATGATCCGCGCGTCGGGCAGGCCCTGGAAGGAGACGGTCGTCTCATCGGTGCAGAACACCTGTCCCGTGGGTGCGACCCAGCGATCACTTGCCCGGATCATGCCCACGTCGCCGTTCTTGGTCTCAAGGATCGCGTCATGCACGATCCTGCCTTTCGCCCGGCTGTTGCCTGCGGTGCCCTCGTTCCAGAAGTCGATCCCGTTCACGTCGCTGTGGGCGAACCAGAGGGAGCGGTGGTGCTTATGGTCGCGATCCTCTCCCGGCGTGTCCTTCATCGGAAAATCGCGTGTGAGGGGCGTTCCGTCCGGCGCGAGAACCGGGTAGCAGTACGGCCGGTCCGCTCCCGCGTAGATGTATTCGGTGAACAGGCGGCCGCCTATTTCGACGCGGATGCGGCCGTCGGCCGGTGTGAGCTTCACCTCCGCGGGGGTTGCGGCCGGCTCGGCCTTGAGGGGAAGGGCGGCGGCCGGGGCCAGCGCAAGGATGAGGGCTAGGAAGGGGCCGGAGGAGGGGTTCTTCACGCACGCGAATATCCCCCAGGAAGCGTCCCCTCGCAACCGGAAACCGCCCCGCGCGTCACGTCCCGTACAGCCGGTCCCCAAAATCGCCGAGTCCGGGCAGGATATACTTTCTCGAGTTCAGGGCCCGGTCCAGTGCCGCAGCAAAGATGGGCACCTCCGGGTGCGTCCGGCCCATCTCCTCCAGTCCTTCGGGTGCGACGACGATGCAGACAAGCTTCGGATCCGTCGCGCCCCGTTCCTTGACAAGCTGGAGGGCCTTGGAGGCGGAGCCCCCGGTTGCGAGCATGGGGTCGATGACAAAAACCCGGCGGCCCTCGAGGGGCGGCAGCTTGCAGTAATAACTGCGGGCCCGCGCGGTCTCATGGTCGCGCTCCAGGCCGATGTAACCCACGCTCACATCGGGAAACACGTCCAGGAACGGCTGCAGCATCCCCGAGCCCGCCCGCAGGATGGGCACGACGACGAGCGGGGTTTGCACGAGGACCCGGCCCTGGGCCGCTTCCAGCGGCGTTTCGATCGGCTTCTCCGTGGTCGCCAGGTCCCGCGTCGCCTCGATCGCCAGGAGGAGGCTCAATTGATACGTCAGGGTCCGGTACGTTGCCGGATGGGTCGTCCTGTCCCGCAGGTGCGTGATGATGTGGTGGGCGAGCGGATGCTCGACGAGATGCAGTCCCCCTTTCACAACAGATTCCTTTCCACCTTGGTCTCGAGGAGGTGCTCGAACTCCCGGCGGAGTTCCTTCGTCTTTCCCCGCAGCCCCGGCAGGAGGCTCAGCCAGTTGTACGCCTCCTCGCGCAGGTGCCTGGGCATTACCGGCTCGATCTCTCTCACGCGGTCGAACGCCCGGACGCAGGCCGCCGCGATCGCGTCGCACATGCGCTGCGCATCGGCCGAGCCGTGCTGGCCGGCGAGCCTCAGGACCTCGTCCATCTTTCGGTGCCTGCGTTTCAGGATCGCCTTGTAGGACTCCAGGCTGTCCAGGATCACGTTGACCGTGCGCGGAAAATGGCTCGCCATCAGGGTCCACGGGTGGGTCCCGTCGCCGCCCCTGCGCAGGTCGCTCCGGAGGATGGCCGAGGGGATGTCGGCGAACTTCGCGAACATGAACTCGATCGCCGTCGCCGCGTCGATCGCGGGCCCCTCGAAGATGAAGAGCGCAAGGTCGCAGCCGATGAGGGTCTTGATCCCCTGGTCCCGGATCGCGCGTGGGCGCCGGCCGTTCGGCTCGAGATCCTGCGGCAGGGCGCACAGATACCGGCCGTGGGATTTTTCATAGATGGCCTCGGCCAGGTACGCATTGCCGATCAGGTGGCTCAGGCAATACATCTCCCCGGAAAAGTACACCGTGAGTTGGCGCTGTTTTTTCATCGGCCGGCGGGCGAGCGCGTCCAGTATCCCGCGGAGCGCCCCCGCGCTCAACGAAAATCATTTCAAACGCGGGCGAAACGCCTCAATCCCGCCGGAGATAGATGGCCGTGGCGGTTCCAGCGAGGAAAAGTGTCGGCAGGATCACCCACAGGGAGCTGAAGGGCACGTGGAAATGGGGGACCGCCCAGGCGACGAACGCGCACTTGAGCCCTATGACGATCCAGCAAAGGACAAGAAGCCTCTCCGTCCGGCGGGTGTGCGGCGCGGCCCCGGGGACGCGGACCGACTCCACGAAGGCCCGCTCGTAATGGGGCGGGATCCGTCGGGCGCGCAGGCCGTGGAAACTGAAAAACATCTTTTGGATTCGCGGGGCTCAACAGCGCCCGTTGAGCCTGCCGAGTTCCCGCAGGTACCGGGCGGAGGTTCCGGATAGCCCGTCCATCTGCGCCTCCGAAAGCCTCCACTGCCAGTTTCCCTCGGGCTTCCCCGGGGTGTTGAGCCGGGCCTCCGATCCGAGCGCCAATATGTCCGGGACGGAAATGACCGCCAGCCGGCTCACCGCAGCGTAGGCGGCGCGGACCAAGTCCCAGCCGATCTCGGCCCCGCTCACCCGCAGGTAGCGCCGGACGTGATCGCGCACGCCCTCGTCGGCAGTGGCGTACCAGCCAAGGGAGGTATCGTTGTCATGAGTTCCTGGATACACAACCTGGCTCCGCACGAGGTTGTGCGGCAGGTAGAGGTTGTCCTCGCCGCCCCCGAAGGCGAATTGCAGCACGGCCATCCCCGGGAGACCCGTCTCCTCGCGCAGCCGGACGACGCCCGGGGTCATGAGCCCCAGGTCCTCCGCGATGATCCTCGCGCCGGGCTGCGCCCGCCGGATCGCGCGGAAGAAATCGATCCCCGGGCCCGGGATCCACGCGCCGGTGCGCGCGTTGGCGGCCGGAAGCGGGACGCGCCAGTACGACTCGAAGCCGCGGAAATGGTCGATCCTGGCAATGTCGTACAGCTCAAAGGAGGCGCGCAGCCGCGAGAGCCACCAGGCATAGCCGTCGGCCGCATGGCGCTCCCACGCGTAGAGGGGGTTTCCCCAGAACTGGCCGTCTTCCGAGAAATAGTCCGGCGGCACGCCGGTCACGGCCGCGGGCCGGCCCGTGGCCTGGTCCACCTCGAACAATTCGGGGTGGGACCACACGTCGGCGGAATCGGCCGCGATAAAGATGGGCAGGTCGCCGATGATCGAAATCTTCCGGCGGGCGGCCTCCTTCCGGATGCGCAGCCACTGGGCGAAGAACACGTACTGGTAGAACCGGTGCGCCTCGCAGGCGCCGGAGAGCTTTTTGCGAAGAGGGGAGCGGCCGGCGTTTGCGAAGTTCCGGGATTCGGCGGGCCACTCGGTCCACGCCTTGCCGCCGTGAAAGTCCTTCAACGCCCGAAACAGGGCGTAGGCGTCCAGCCAGTCCGCCTGCCGCTTCTTGAATGCGCCGAAGCTCTCGCCTTCGAGATCCGGGGCCCCGGATTCCCGCCAGCGATCAAATGCGCTTTGCAGGAGCGCCCACTTGACCCGGTACAGGGTTCCAAAATCGACATGTCCGGGCGCCAGCCGGGTGACGGGAGAAAGCTCGGCCGCCGTCAGCAGGCCTCGCAGCGCAAGGTCGCCCAGATCGATCAGGTAGGGATTCCCGGCGAAGGCGGAGAAGCACTGGTACGGCGAGTCCCCATAGCCGGTCGGTCCGAGCGGGCAGATCTGCCAAGTGCTCATCCCTGCCTCCTGCAGAAAATCCAGGAAGCGGTCCACGTGCGCGTCGAAGGTCCCGATCCCCTGGTGCCCCGGCAGGCAGCTCGGATGCAGCAGGACGCCCGCCCCGCGGTTTTCCAGCCAATTGAACAACGGTGTTTGCATTCCAGGGAAGAGTTAGGGCTCCAGCGGCCTTTTGAACAGGATGATCACTGTAACGGTTTCCCGCGCCTGCCGCAAGGGACATGCCGCAAGGGACAGGCACCCTTGAGGGGACAGGCACCGATATGGGGACAGGCACCGCGGGCGGCTGGCTGGATTTTGGAACACAATGGTGATACCGTGTCTCAAAGAAGCGGGCTTTCCCAAGTATTGTTTCCAAAGGAGCGCACCATGAAAAAAATCGCCTTGTTATCCACGGTGGCGGCATGGGTCGCCGCCGGCGCACTGTACGGCGCGGATGCGCCAAAGCCGGCCTGGGCCGAGATTGTGTTCGATCACCCGGAAAAGTTCACCGACATCAAGGATCAGGTGAACCCGACCGACAGCGGACAGCAGGCTATCCTGGACAGGATCCGCGAGTATCTGGTTTCGGAGGTGAAGCCTTACATCCCGGACGGCTGCAAGCTCACAATCACCTTCACGGACATCGATTTGGCCGGGGACTTTGAGCCCTGGCATGGAGGCCAGTGGGACCACATTCGGATCGTCAAGCCCATCTACCCGCCCGCATTCAAGTTTGCCTGGACCGTGACGAACCTCACGGGAAAGGTGATCAAGCAGGGGAAGGAAGATATTCGCGATCTTTCTTTCGACATGAGACTTACGGTGAACATGGACGATCCCCTCAGATTCGAGAAGGACATCCTGAAGGATTGGGTGGGAGGCAACCTGGGCGACGTGAAGCACCTAGTCGCCGCCAACTGACTTCCCTTCGGCGCCGTTTTCCTGCGCCGCGGGACAAGCGCATGAGTGATTTGGGTGATTCTGGCGCCGCCGGCGCCTTCCCAAATAAGCCTTGCATCAAGTTCTTTTCTGTGCGTTTTTTGCGCCCTCGTTAGAGATAGCGTTTTGATGACAGCATCTGGTGAGTCGTTGGCTGAGCAGGTAGCTTAAGTGATGATTTCGAAACCCAATAGTGGGAACGGACTGGCAGCGGACGGTGGCTCTACGAAATCAACAAATGGGTAACTCCAAACTCTACGTTGGGAACCTGTCCTTCAAGACCACGGAAGACGAACTTCGCGCGCACTTCGGCCAATTCGGCGCAGTCACCGACGTCTACGTCGCCATGGACAAGATGACGGGACGCCCGCGCGGCTTTGCCTTCGTGACCATGGGGACCGAAGAAGAGGCCAAAACAGCGGCTGAAAAGGTCAACGGCTCCGAACTCGGCGGCCGCCAGCTCACCGTCAATGAGGCTCGTCCCAAGGAAGAGCGCACAGGCGGCGGATTCGGCGGCGGCGGCGGCGGTCGCGGCTTTGGTGGCGGCGGCGGCGGTCGTGGATTCGGCGGCGTTGGTGGCGGTGGCGGCGGCGGCCATCGCGATCGCGGTGAGCGCCGGTACTGATCGCATCCGGTTTTAATACCGGATTTCAATTTGCAAGAGACGGAGCCCTCAAAAGGCCCCGTCTTTTTTTTGCCTTCGGAATCCGAAGGCAATCCGCCGTAGCCCATCGGGCGGAGGCGGATGCGTCCCTAATTCCGCCGCTGGCAAATCAGGCTTGGCGCATTGCCCTTCATCCGTCCCTATTCACAGTCTGTCCCTTGTCAAAGCCGGCCCTCTTCAAACACCTCTCCGACCTGCAGGCCTGCACGCGCTGTCCGCGGATGCACAGGCCGGTCGTTGTCGGCCGCCCGGTCCTGAGCCGTGTGATCCTGGTCGGCCAGGCGCCGGGCGACAAGGAGCCCAGGCTCGGCCGTCCCTTCGCCTGGACCGCCGGCCGCACACTCTTCAAGTGGTTTGGCGAAGCCCTTGGCTGGACTGAGGACGATACGCGCGACCGCATCTATTTTGCCGCCGTTTGCCGCTGCTTTCCCGGAAAGCGCCCTGAAGGGGGCGACCGCGTTCCCGCTCCCGATGAAATCGCCGCCTGTTCGCACTGGCTTGAGCGCGAGTTCCAGGTCCTCCGGCCCTCCCTTGTGATTCCCGTCGGCAAACTGGCGCTCACCCAGTTTCTCCCGCCTGCACCCCTGGATCAGGTAATCGGCAAGCTCTTTTCCATCTCCTACCGCGGCCACCCGGCCGACTGCATTCCCCTCCCGCACCCGTCGGGAGCCTCTCCCTGGCACCGCATGGAGCCCGGGAAGACGCTTCTGCGCAAGGGACTGTCCCTCATCGCCGCCCACCCGGCCATCTCGACCATCCGATAGGTCAAAATTTCGCTTTCCTCGGGCCTCCTTCCCGATTTGCCTATTCCATCCAACACTCCATGCGCCTGCTTACCGCCACCCTCCTGTTTGCCGCCGCTGTTTCCCTAACCCCCGCTCTTCGCGCCCAGCGCGAGAAGTTCCCCTTTGACGACCTCCTGTACCTGGAGAAGACCTGGCCCACGGCGCTCAAGACGAACACGGGCATCCGCTACATCATCCAGCAGAAAGGCGAGGGACAGACCCCTAGGCCGGGCGACATGGTTCACGTGCTCTACACAGGATCTTTTTTGACTGGAGCCCGCTTCGACGGGAACCAGGACAGAAGCCATCCTTTCACCTTCCGACTCGGCCGCGGAGTGGTGATCGCCGGCTGGGATCAGGTTATCCAGCTCATGAAGGCCGGCGAGAAGCGCCTGGTCATCATTCCCCCGGAACTCGCCTACGGCTCGCAGGGGGACCCGCCCAAGATTCCGCGGGACGCCTCGCTGGTCTTCACGATCGAGCTTCTGGGCTTCGACCGCGAGCACTAGGGCTCTCAGGGCTTGGCTCAGTGCGCGACGTGCGTCGCGCTGAACTTGGTGTTGAATTCAGCCGTCGCCTGGGCGCGCGCGGTGTCCGGCGCCAGCCCCTGGGCGACCAGTTCGGCCGACCGCTTGTCCACCCAGCGCTGCTTGAAGTCCGTTTCCGAGGCCGTCGCGATGTGGGAGTCCTCCTTTGGCGGCTGGGGTTCCGTGCTGCTCCTCTTATGCCCGAAAAAGGGAATATGCGGCATCGAAAAACTCGAACAACCCGCGCAAAACCCGATGGCGATTGCAGCGGCGAAAACGGGGATGAGGCGCTTCATGGTGGCGTTAAGAAGACAATCGTGGCGGCAACAAGGTCCAGCGGCGAGGCAAACTTTTCCCAGCCCGCCGCCCCTCGCCCGAGACCGGCCCTTTCAGGGCCGCCCCTGCAGCGCGTCCCTCACCGCCCGGATGAGCGCGGGCTCGGCCGCGACCCCGATGATCCCGTTCACGACGAACTGTATGCCGACGCAGACGAGCATGAACCCCATCAGTTTCGTCAGGGCATTCATCCCGTTCGCCCCGATCACGACGACGACCCGGGTGGACAGCCGCAAGACCGCATAGCTGATCGCCGCCACGGCCAGGATCCCAAGGATAATCGCCGCATAGTCGAGCCACGCCCCCGCAAGCGAGGCGAACCCCACCGTGACCGCGATGGACCCCGGTCCGCTCAGCATGGGCATCGCCAGCGGAGTGAAGGAAATGTCCGGTTTGGCGCGCGCGGCCGGGATCGCCGGCCCTCCATGCTGCGTCCCGTCGTCCGGCCCAAGCAGCATCTTCCAGCCGATCCCGACGACCAGCATGCCCCCGGCGATCCGCAGCCCAGGGATCGAAACCCCGAAGACGTTCATGATGAACGTCCCGAACACGAGCGCTCCGACCAGGATCGCCACCATGTAGCCGCAGGCCCTACGCAGCTGTTCCAGCCTCCGCTTCTGGGAATCGCCCTCCGTGATCGCAAGGAAAGTGGGGGTTGCCGCCAGCGGATTGATGACGGGCAGCAGTCCGACGACCGTGCCGAGGATCAATTCCCAAAAATGGGAGACATTGGACGCGTTCACCGGTGCCAGACCTGACGCCAAAGGGCGGTACCGGGCAAGACCAATTCGTGCGCACGAATTACCAATTCTTGCGGAGTAGGCCCTTGCCGGTGCCGGTAGCATTAAGGTGTGATGAAAAGTGCTGCTCACGAAAGCGTTCCGGGCGCGGGCCACCGACCTGTCGAGTTTGCTCGGCAGGACGAAGGCTCCCTCCTGGATCTGCTCCAGGACCTTGAAAAACGCCATGGCTTCGTGCCGCGCGACGTCTCAGAGGAGATCGCGCGCGTCCTCGAAGTGAAGCTCGAGCGGATCCGCCGCATTCAGGGGAAGCTCGAGTCGACCACCCGCCGCGACGTGCAGCAGCATGTCGAGCGCTGGCGCGCCGAGGAGGGCAACCTCATCATGATCCTTCACGCCATCCAGAACCAGTACGGCTACGTACCGCGCGAGGTTGCGATGGAGCTGTCCCGCGAGCTCGGCGTGAAGCTCGCCCGCATCTACGAAGTCATCACCTTCTACCATTATTTCAAGCTGCAGCCGCCCGGCGCGCATAATATAACCGTCTGCAACGGAACTGCTTGCTACCTTAAAGGTTCGACCGACCTGCTCGGCGAGACCCGCACGCAACTGGGCATCGCCGAAGGCCAGACCACCACGGACCGCCAGTTCCACTTCGAGGTCGTCCGCTGCATCGGCTGCTGCGGCATGGCGCCAGCCATGGTGGTGGACGGCAAGACCTGCGGCCACGTGAAGGCGACCGACATCGCCGGCTTCATTTCCACAATCAAGGCCCAGAAGGGAGCGACCAAGTGAGCAAGCTTACCCGCGAGGATCTGGAAACTATTGCCATACAGCCCTATGTGGATCCACCGGAGTGGATTCGCGTGCAGCTGGACACGGGCGGGATCGCCGCCGGCGCCGAGACCGCCTTTTCAGCGCTCGCGAACGCTCGCAGCGAGCGCCATTTGTCCTTTTCCCTCCTTCGGGCCGGGTCGGTCGGCTATTCCTTCGCCGACCCCGTGGTCGAGGTCCAGTCGGCCGGCATGCCGCGGATCCACTATGGGTGCGTCACCCCGGAGGTCGCCGAGGCGATCCTCGACCAGCACATGGCCGGCCACCGGCTTCTCGACGATCACGTCATCGCGACCCGGGCGCGCTCCCTGGAGCTTAAGGCGCCCGTGACCCACGTCTTGGTGTGCGATACAGGACCCGAAGCGGCGAGCAAGACCCAGTTCTTCCAGTTCTCGTTCAATGAGGAGCTGAAGCGCCGCGGGCTCGCAGACCGGGTGCAGGTGGCGCGCGCCCTCGACATCGGCATCTACAACCAAGGCGCGGTCGTGCAGCTCCTGCCCTCCGCCGTCACCTATGTCAACGTTCTCGCCCCCGACGTCGCGCGCATCGTCGCCGAGTCGATCGAGAACGGCTGCGTCCTCGACGACCTCCTTTGCAAGAAGCCGGACAAGCAGGTCCGGATCGCCCTCCGCAACTGCGGCAACGTCGATCCGGGCCGCCTCGACGACTACCTCCGCCGCGTCGGCGGCTACCAGGCCCTTCGCCGTTCGCTTTTCGACCTCACGCCAGAGCAGGTGATCGCCGAGATGAAGGCGAGCCTCCTCCGCGGCCGCGGGGGCGCCGGTTTTCCGACCTGGATGAAGTGGCAGCTCACCCGCGCGCAGGCCGCGCCGCAACGCTACGTGATCTGTAACGGCGACGAGGGCGACCCGGGCGCCTTCATGGACCGCAGCGTCCTCGAGAGCGACCCGCACGCCGTCCTCGAGGGCATGATCATCGCCGGCTATGCGATGGGAGCGTCGAAAGGCTATTTCTACATCCGCGCCGAATACCCGAAGGCCGTCGAGCGCATCGACAAGGCGATCCAGGAGGCGCGCGAGCAGGGCCTGCTCGGCGAGAAGATCCTGGGCAGCGACTTCTCCTTCGACGCGAAGATCCGGCTCGGCGCCGGCGCGTTCGTCTGCGGCGAGGAGACGGCGCTCATCGCGTCGATCGAGGGCAAGCGCGGCAGCCCGAGCCCGCGTCCGCCCTATCCGTCCGTCCGCGGCCTCTGGGGCATGCCGACGGCGATCAACAACGTGGAGACGCTCGCCTGCGTCCCGGCCATCCTGGCCAAGGGCGGCGCGTGGTTTTCGAACTTCGGCACCGCGACCTCGAAGGGCACGAAAGTCTTTGCCGTCACGGGCAAGGTCCGCAACGCCCAGCTGGTCGAAGTCCCCATGGGGACGACCCTGCGCGAGATCATCTACGACATCTGCGGCGGCGTCCTCGACGACAAGGAAATCAAGGCCGTCCAAACCGGAGGTCCGTCCGGCGGCGTCATCCCGGTGCAGCACCTCGACACCCCCGTCAGTTACGAGTCCCTCCAGCAGCTCGGATCGATCATGGGTTCCGGCGGAATGCTCGTCATGGACAAGACCGACTCGATGGTCGAGGTCGCCAAGTTCTATCTGAAGTTCTGCGTCGACGAATCCTGCGGCAAGTGCGCTCCGTGCCGGATCGGCGGCTACCAGCTTCTGCAGCTCCTCGACAAGATTTCCCGCGGCCGCGGCAACGCCGACGACATCGCGCTCATCCGGCGCATCTGCCTGTCGATGCAGCGCGCCTCGCTTTGCGGGCTCGGCCAGACGGCCTCGAACCCCGTTCTCTCCACCCTGCGCTATTTCGGCGAGGAGTACCAGGCGTTCATCGCCGGAGGGCCGGCCTATGCGCGGAAGATGAGCCGCGTGGCAACCGGAGGGGCCCCTGCGGCCCCGGCCGCCCCTCCGCGGCCCGCGCCGACGCCCGCAATCCCGGCATCCAGCATGGGGGCTGAATTATGATCACCGCACGCATCAACCAGAATGAAGTGCAGGTGCCGGAAGGCACGAGCATCCTCGAGGCGGCACGGCGCGTGCAGGTGAAGATCCCGACCCTGTGCAAGCACAAGGATCTCCTCGCCACGGCCGCATGCGGCATATGCATCGTGCGGAACAAGGGCGGCAACAAGCTGATCCGCGCCTGCTGCACCCCCCTGGAGGAGGGGATGGAGATCACGACGCACGACCATGAGATCGTCGAAGTCCGGCGCTCCACGCTCGAGCTCATCCTGTCGAACCACCCGCAGGCCTGCCTCACCTGCGGCCGCAACGGCGAATGCGAGCTCCAGTCGCTCGCCGCCGACTTCAACATCCCGGTCGAGAGCATCAAGCGCTACGTGAAGGACGTGCCGCCCGACCGCTCCACCGGTTCGATCGTCCTCGAGTTCTCCAAGTGCATCAAGTGCGGCCGCTGCATCCAGGTCTGCCAGGAGGTCCAGAACGTCTGGGCCCTGTCCTTCCTCGACCGCGGGATCAACACCCGCATGGCGCCCGCCGGCGACATCACGCTCGCCGAGTCGCCCTGTGTGAAGTGCGGCCAGTGCTCCGCGCACTGCCCGACCGGCGCGATCGTCGAGAACGACGAGACGCCGCTTGTCTGGGAGGCGCTGCACGACCCGAACAAGATCTGCGTCGTGCAGATCGCGCCGTCCGTTCGCGTGACGGTGGGCGAGGCCTTCGGGCTGCCGCCCGGCACGAACCTGACAAAGAAGCTCTATGCCGCGCTACGCCGCCTTGGCTTCACCGCGGTCTTCGACACGAACTTCTCCGCCGACTTGACGATCGTCGAGGAGGCGAGCGAGTTCCTCGAGCGGTTCGCCAACAAGCGCGGCCCGCTGCCGCTGATCACATCCTGCTGCCCGTCCTGGACGGACTTCATGGAGAAGAACCACTACGACTTCATTGACAACTTCTCCACGGCGAAGTCGCCTCAGCAGATGCTCGGCGTCCTCGCGAAGACCTACTACGCCCAGAAGCTCGGGCTGGATCCGGCGAAGCTGTTCGTCGTTTCGATCATGCCGTGCACGGCCAAGAAGTACGAGCTGTCCCGCACCGACGAGATGTATGCGTCGGGCTTCAAGGACGTAGACGTGGCGCTCACCACCCGCGAGCTCGCCCGGATGCTCAAGCAGTCGGGGATCGAGTTCCTCGCCCTCGAGGACGGCAAGCCGGACTCGATCCTCGGCGACTACACCGGTGCCGGCACGATCTTCGGCGCGACAGGCGGCGTCATGGAAGCGGCGCTTCGAACCGCATATTTCTACGCCACCGGCACGAAGCTCGACAAGATCGAGCTCGACGATGTCCGCGGCCTGAAGGGCGTGAAGGAGGCAACCATCATGGTCGGCGACGCGCCCGTGCGCGTCGCGGTCGCCCACGGCCTCGCCAACGTCGAGCAGGTCCTCGACCGCGTGCGCGAAGCCTGGAAGGCCGGCCAGGAGACGCCGTATCACTTCATCGAGGTGATGGCGTGCCTGGGCGGCTGCATCGGCGGCGGCGGCCAGCCCTACGGCGTCGACAACGAGCGCCGGAAGCTGCGGGCCGAAGGCCTGTACAAGGACGACCGCGACTCCGAGATCCGATGCTCGCACGAGAACCCCGAGGTGATCCGCGTCTATTCGGAGTTCCTCGGCAAGCCGCTGGGCGCCCGCGCCCACGAACTGCTGCACACGCGATACACTGCGCGGCCGCTCTACAAGAAATAGGGCGATGAGGCCCCCTCTCATCCTCGCCGCGCTGCTCCTAAGTTCCGCCGGCGCGGCGGAGGATGCGCCGGAATGGCTGCCTCCCTGGATTGTCTCGGCGACCCCGCTCAGCCCGGATGCCAAGGGCGTCCGGGCGACCTCGCTCCTGCCCAACGAAGCCTGGTCCGGCCGGGCGGTGGGAACCCTTGCCGAAGCATTGAACCAGATTCCCGGTGCGATCCTTCAGGAAAGCTGGGGCGGTTTTGAGCCGCCCCGCATCTCGATTCGCGGCTCCGGGATCCAGAGCGCTCCCTCGAGTCGCGGGGTCGAGCTCCTCTTCGACCAGTTTCCCCTCGGCCTTTCCGACGGTTCGTTCAACAGCGCGCTCCTCGACCCCCTGCTCAGCGAGCGGATCGAGGTGCAGCGCGGCATCGACGGCTGGCGGGCGTCGCCCCAGGTGGCCGGCGGCGAGCTCGACTTCCGCCGCAGCACCGCGGGCCGGGATTCGGATTCTGTGCGCCTGGAGGCCGGCTCGTTCGGCGCCCTGCGCGGCTCCGGCTCGGAATCCCTCGTCAAGGGAGCCACCAGCGAAACTTCCGCCCTTTCCGTCTCCCAGCAGGACGGCTACCGCGCGCACAGCGGCCAGGCGCGCACCGCTCTCCTGGCCTCGCTCGACCAGTCCCTCTCGGCCACGTCGCATGCCGATCTCGAGGTCTACCATGCCTCCGCCCGCTACGACGTCCCGGGGCCCCTGACCCTCTCGGCTGCGATGACCGCGCCCGCCAGCGTCTCGTCCAGCGTCCTTCGCGACCTTCCGGACCGCACCTCCGCGATCACCCGCATCGCCGGCTCCTTCGATGACTCGGGCCGGGACTGGAACTTCTTCACCGGGGCGTCGTTCGCGCACACGACCGACAACTTTCGCCAGCTCCAGCCCAACGGCGTCACGACCTCGAGCAGCGATGACGCCGACCTGCGCGCGGCATTCACCCGCCGGTTCGACAGCGACCTCGCCCCGAACGAACTCCGCGTCACGGCCACCGTCGACCGCGGTTGGCGCGACCAGCAGCGGTTTTTGAACAATTCCGGGCAGACCGGCGCGGAATTCGCCCACTACGGACTCTTTCCCACGACGGCGGCCCTTCAGCTGGAGGAATCCATCGCCCTCTCCCCAAGTCTCGTCGGCACCCTCGGGGTCGCCCGCGTCGAGGCGACCCGCGACATCGAGGACCGCGGCGGCGCCAATCCCTCCGCGGCCCGGGATCTCTCCTCGGGCTCCACGCTTCCCGCCGCGAGCCTGCGCTGGCGCCTCACCAGGGACGATGTAGCCTTCGCCAGCGTCTCGACCTCCTCGGAATCCCCGACCTTTGACGACCTGCTCCTCACGACGGGCTCCTACCCCTCGCTTGCGAGCCAAAGCCAGGCCCTGTCCTCGCAGCGCACCGTCACGTACGAGATCGGCGCCCGCGGGCAGACCGGTCCGCTTGCCTGGGACGCGGCTGTGTACCATGGAGTGTGGCAGAACGAGATCCTCAGCCTCACCGATGCGAACGGGAATCCCCGCGGCTCCGTGAACGCGAGCCCCACCACCCACGATGGCATCGAGACCTCCCTGCGATGGCTCCTCTGCGAGCATCCCGTCCGGATCTTTCTCACCGGCACGGCGGCCTGGACCCACTTTGTCTTCGATGGCGATCCCGTATACGGAAGCAACCGCCTGGCGGGGAATCCCCCGCATCTGGGCACGGCCGAGCTGCTGGTCGATGCCCCGGACGGAGAATTTTTCGCCGCGGGCGCCGACTGGACCGCCGGCGCGACGCCGGTCGACCACGCCGGCAAGCTCACCTACGGCGGCCAGGCCCGGGCCCATGTCCGCGGCGGCTGGCGTTACGCCAAGTCCTGGACGTTCTTCGTCGAGGTGCAAAACCTCTTCAACCGGGCGACGATTGCGAGCACCGCCGGAGTCCTCGACAAGGCGCGCAACCCCGCGGGAACGGCGATCTTCCTGCCGGCTCCGGGTCGCGCAGTCACAATAGGGGTCGAGTGGAAGCGCTAACGACCCGTTGCCAGTTTTTGCATAGGTCGTATCTTCTCCGCCATGTTCGGCGCCATCGGCACCACCCTTTGCTTTGCCCTCACCCCCGTTTTTGCCAATAGCGCAGCCCGCCGGCTCGGCAGCATTCCTGCCAATTTTTGGCGTCTCGTCGTCGCGGTGATCGTGCTCGGCTTCTGGGCACATCTATTCGGGAGCGGCGTCCGGACGGCCGCGTGGAGCTGGTTTTTCGTTGGGGGCCTCGCAGGTTTTGGCATTGGAGGCGTCTCGATGTTCCTTTCTCTGCCCCGGCTCGGCTCGAGCCTGTCGACCCTCATCGTGCAGTGCGTCACGGCACTTGTCGCCGCGGCCCTTGAATTCATCTGGCTCGGCACTTCCTTGACCGGGAGCCAGATGTTTTTTGCGGCGCTGACGCTCGCGGGCGTCACGATCGGCCTCCTGCCGCACAGCCTCGTGCGCGTATCTCCGGGAAGATTCCAGGCCGGGGTGGGGTGGGCGCTTCTCTCCGCGGTTGGACAGGGCACCGGCGCCGTATTCAGCCGCAAGGCCTTTGCCGTCGCCGCGTCGGTGCACGAGCTCGTCGATCCGGGCACGGCCGCCTACCATCGCACGCTTGGCGGACTTGTCTTCGGCGGCGCCGTGCTGGTCTTCGTCGCCTCTTCAGGTGGAGCAAGGTGGCTCCGCGATTTGCGGTCTTGGCCCTGGGTCCTGGGGAACGCCCTCACCGGGCCCATCCTCGGCGTGACCTGCTACCAGTGGGCGCTGCGCTCGACGCCCGCCGGGCTCGTGCAGCCGATCGTAGCCATCGCCCCACTGCTCACGATCCCATTTTCAATCTGGATTGAATGCGCGGACAGGCCGCGGCTCAGCTACTACGCCGGCGCCGTGCTCGCGATCGCCGGCGCGACGGGAATCATGCTCGCGCGCTGAAGAGCCGCCTTACGTCCGGGCCTTCGCCCTCATAACGACCGGCACGAGCCGTATCCCCTTCCATATCTTCGGGAAGAATCCAACGGGCGAGTGCAGCATGCGCAGAAGCCAGCCGAGCATCAGCCGGTCCGCCCATACGGGAATTCCGACCTGCCTGCCGGTGAGGAAGGCGATCGCGGCCCCCGTGCAAATGATCGCGGGCCGGTACGACAACCGGGAAATCAGAAAGAATCCGAGCCGCTCCTGCACTCCTCCGCGGATGTTCAAAACCACAAACGCCGGCCTCCTGTGTTCGATTTGAGCGAGGAGGCCCTCGTCGCTCAGACGCCCGGCCGGGTACATGGGCGCCACGCAGCAGTCATCGGCCCCGACGGGCAGGCCTTGGCGGTTGAGCCACTCGCGGTTCGCCCGGGCGTCGTCCTCCGTCGGCATGACCCAGAAGGTCGCCCCGGGCTTCCGAAACTCCGGATACGACAGGAGTCCCCGAAGGTATCTCAGCCCTGAAATCCTCGGCAGCCGCTGTCCCTTGAAAAGGAGCCACAGCAAAACGAAGAATCCGCTGTCGGTGGTGGCCAGGTCGCTTCCTTCCAGGGCTTCCCGGTGAGCAGGATCGTTCGAGAGATCAACCAGCACGGGGGCCGAGGGGACTACGATCAGCCCTCCCCGCGACGTTCGGGTCAAAAGACCAGGGAAACTGCCCACGTAAAACCGGAGGCCGAGGATGTTTCTGATTTCCTCATCTCTCTCGCCACCCGGGGGGGCTGTCATGGTCGAAAGGATGGTCGCGGCCCGGTCTCGCGGCAACTTGGATTTTTCCCTCTCACCACAATTCGACGGGCCCCTTCGGCACGGGGATTCCCCGGGTCGATTCCCCGCCATCCATGAACGAAGCCACCATCGGCTTCATGCGGTATTCAGGCAAAAGTTCGCCCGCCCCGTCGCAGAACCGGCTCCGCCACGCCATGTACTCCCCGATCGCCCCCTCGAAATCCGCCTTCGATCCGATCGTGTGCACCCGCTGCCGGAACGCCTTCGCGGGCCCGAAGCCCTTCGAATACCACGGCGCCACCTTTCGGAAAAGCCGCGCCCCGTGCGCCTCCCCGAAGAATTCGCAATACCTGTCGAAGTGGCTCCGCATGACCCGCACCCGCTCGTCAAACCCCGCTTCCGCCTGCGCATCCCCCGTCCTCAGGTACGCTTCCGTCCTCCTGAAAATCCACGGGTCGTAAAACGCCCCCCTCCCGATCCCCACGCCCGCGCACCCGGTTTCCCGGATCATGTGCCCCGCCGCCTCCGGCGTCATGACATCCCCATTCCCGATCACCGGGATCGCCTTCACCGCATCCACCACCGCCCGGATTCCCCCCAGGTTCACCTTGCCAGAAAAACCCTGTGCCCGCGTCCGGCCATGCACGAAGATCGCCGCGACGCCCGCCCCCTCCAGCGCCCTCGCAAGCTCCGGCGCCGTGATGTTCTCCTCGTCCCACCCCAGCCGCATTTTTGCCGTCACCGGAATCCTCACCGCCGAGACCATTCCCTGCACAAGGCTCACCGTCCGCTCAAGATCCGCCATCATTGCCGAGCCGCCCCCGATCTTCGTCACCTTCTTCACCGGGCAGCCCATGTTGATGTCCACCGCCTGAACCCCCAGTTCCTGGCACCGCACAGCTGCATCCCGCATTTCCTCCGCAACGCTTCCAAAAAGCTGCACGGCCAGCGGCCGGTCCTCCTCGCGGGTCGCCACCAGCCGCATCGCAGCGGGATTCCCCTCGATCAGCGACCTCGCATTCACCAGGTCCGTCGTCGCCCATCCAAGCCCGCCGAGCTCCCTTACGGTCAATCGCATGGGCAGGTTCGTGTAGCCCGCCAGCGGCGACAAGAAGAGGTTTGACGAAAGAGTGTAGGGGCCGATGCGCACGGGTTGTCTTCCGGGGCACATTGCGGTTCCCCAGCCGTGTTGGCAATCGCCCTACGGGGCGGGCAAGGTGGCGAAGCCTTTCCGTTTTGGCTTGCCGGAGGCTTTTGCCCGAAGGTAATAGTTCACGCTCGGCCGATCGAGAGGCGCTTCTGAGGTGTGGCTCCCTGCCATCCTTGCCTCCTGTTTGACCGATAGTTCCGCAAGTGTTTGAAAGTTGAGTGGTTGGTAGGATGCCCAGGTGGTGGAATTGGTAGACACGCAGGTCTCAGAAGCCTGTGCCTTAACAGCATGGGGGTTCGAGTCCCCCCTTGGGCACCAGCTTTCGCGTTGCGAAAGCTGTCCGCCGAAGAGCAACACGCGAAGGCGAAAAATTCACGAACAAAAAATTTCGGCCATGAGCGCATCGTCCCGACCCGGTGCGCTTCTGCCCCCAGGGGCGCGCCGAGTTGACTAATTCAGGCCTGCCTCGAACGCTGCGGGACCTTCATAGTCTCCGTACGGATCATTCAGAACTTCAGGAAGCG
>OCTA010000128.1_pt1 | contig 71032 bp, 69 predicted proteins | sample 1538991 | NCBI WGS metagenome assembly OCTA01 (sample SAMEA3539302, study PRJEB22396) | soil metagenome | biome: tundra; feature: field; material: soil | place: USA | collected 2010-05 | depth 0.15 m
GTCGCTTGCCCCCGCGTCCGCCACGCCCGCGTCGGGAACCTTGCCATCGGAGCCGTCGGTTCCCGCGTCGACTCCTGCGTCCGGCGCGAACGCATCGGCCCGCGCGTCCCGCGTGCTCTCGCCGTCGGCCCTCGCGTCGAGGGGAGCCGACGTCTCGGTTACCTCGGTCGCGTCGCGCGCTCCGTTCGCGTCCTTCGCGCGGGACGCGTCGAGCCGCCGCTCGCCCGCGCCGTCCATCGAGGCCATGGCGCTGCCGTCGGGCGGCACGTCGCTCGTCACGTCGAGGGCGGCGTCGGTCTCCGCCGCCGCATCGGACGGCGCGAGGAACAGCTCGCCGTCGGCGCCGCTGCACGCGATGAAGGCCGGGAGGAGCGCCGCCACGAGAACGACGACCAGGCCCTCGCCGGCCCGTATCCGCGTCTTCGTCCGCAAGGACCGCATGTGTCGATCAGGACATTCGCATGGAAGGCAGTCCGCGCCAACGCGCGGCCGACGGGCGGCTCGATCGCGGGTCCGGCGGCCGCCTCCGATCGCGTGACCGCATGAGCACGCCAGGCAGCGAGCGCGCGTTACTTCTTGGCGGCCAGCGCGCTTCGCAGGCCGGCGATCGCGCCGGCCCCGACGGGCACGCTGATCGTGGAGCCGTCGAGATCGTTGCCGATGGGGCGGTACTCGCCGTGGAGGCACTGCGCAAGAAAGACCTCGGCCACGGCGCGGAAGCTCGTCATGTCGGTCGGATCGCTGAGCGTCCGCTCTTCGTCGGCATAGACGGCGTAAATCACCGGGCTCCTCGTTCCCTTGTGGGCCGCCTCGAGCGCCGCGACGAACTGCGCCGTGTCCGCTTCCTTCACGGCGGGGTCGTCTTTGCCCTGGCCGATCAGCACGGCGCCCTTGATGCCGCCGACGTGCGCCGACGGCGAGCGATCGGACAGGAGCTTCTTGCCCTCGTCGGTTCGATAGTCGCCGACCCGATGGGCGAGCGCCTCGGGCTGCATCGGCCCTCCCGGCGGCGCGGTCTGCAGGAACGTGAAGAGGTTCGCCGGCCCGCCGAAGTCGACGGCGCATGCGAAGGTGTCGGCGCTCGAGGCCAGGCTCGCCAGCGCCGCGTACCCGCCGTAACCCTCGCCCATGATCGCGACCGCGGCGGGATCGGCGATCTTCTGCTCGACCGCCCACCGGACCGCGTCGACCAGGTCGGCGTTCATCGCGCCGCCCCACTCGAGGTTGCCGGCGTTGGCGAACTTCTGCCCGAAGCCCGTGGACCCCCGGTAGTTGACCGTCAGTACCACGTAGCCGCGGCTCGCGAGCCACTGGTGCGTCGCGTCGAGCGTCAGCGAGGCCCGCGACCACGGTCCGTCGTGCACGACGACGACCATCGGCAGCGGCGCCGTCGGCCGGCCCTCGCTCCTCGGGTCCTTGAAATACGGGATCGTGAGGTAGGTGACGAGATCGAGCCCGTCGCGCGCGTTGAGGGTCACCGGGACCATCATCGAGAGGCGCACCCTCTCGAGGTCGTCGCGATCGTTGAAGAGCAGCGTGGCCTTGCCCGGGTTGCCCGGGATGTCCGGATCCCGGTCGTATCGATAGAAGTGCGTCGGACCGTCGGTGTGCGCGTAGGCGACGATCCAGCGCTGCTCGTCGAGCGAGCGGCTGGTCACGAGGAGGGTCCCGTCGCCGAACGTCTGCAGGTAATAGAAGTCGCCCTCGACGGACGGGTCGACGACCTTCCACACGGGCCGCTCGCGGTCGAACGTCACCGCTTCGACCGTCTTGTTCGTCGGGTGAACCAGCACCTGGCCCACGTCGGACTGCGGATCTTCGACCAGCAGCGTGGGCGCGCCCGTCCTGGTGTCGAGCGCGAAGAGGCCGCCCTTGTCGCGGCCGCGGCTGTCTTTGACGAGCAGCGCGCTGCCCGTCTTGTCGAAGTCGACGGCTTCGATCGAGAGCGCGTTTTCCATGGGCACGTGCTGAAACGGCTTCCACGGGGCCTTGCCGGGCGCGGGCACGAGCATCTCGACGCTCGCGTCGGTGTTCGTGTGCACGGCGAAGCGCACGCGCAGATCGGCGTCGGCGATCCACGCGCCCGCCCCGCCGTCGTTCTGCTGCACGAGCTTGCGCGTGCCCGTCGTCAGGTCGACGAGGTAGACGTCGGGGGCCTTCTTGTCGCGGTCGTCGAGGGCGATGAGCGCCTCCTTCGGGCGCCTCGGGCTCAGCCCCACGAGCTCGGCGCGCACGCCGTCGACGGCCGTCAGGTCCTTCGCCTCGTTCTTCGTCAGGTCGACGGCCGAGAGGTGCCACTTCTCGTCGCCGTCGTGGTCCTGCGCGACGAGGATCCGATCGCTCGTGTACGCCCACCACCAGCGGTCGATGTCGTCGCTGGCGTTGCGTGTAACGGGCTGCGCTTTCTTGATGTCGTCGGCCGGTCCGACCCACACGTTGACGACGCTCCCCACCGCGGCGAGCCAGCCGATTCGCTGGCCGTCAGGGCTGATCTGGACCTGCGACCGGACCACCGGTTCGAAGAAGACCTTGCGCGAGATCAGCGCGGGGTTCGGGCGCGCGCTCGTCTCCAGCGCGGGCACGTCGGCCGTGGCGGCGCTGGCGGCGCTGGCGGTCGGCGCCGGCTCGGGTGCGGGGAGGGAGCGGGCGCCGCAGGCGAGCATGACGCTCGCGATCATCGCGACGAACGGCACCGTGACAGCGCTCACGCGAGAAGAAGCCATGCTGGACATTCGCAACGACACGGTATCGCAGGCGCACGTCGCGGGAAAACCGTTCTGGAGCCAGCGCCGGCGTCGCGGAACGAACCCGTCTCGACGCGCGCCGTGCTCGCCGGACGCAAACGTGACCGTGGTCCGGCTGCGCGCGGCGACCGCCGAGCCGGGCCCGTTCCGCTTAGCCGCCGCCGGCTCCAGGCGCTGCCAAGGTGGCCGGCGCGCTCTACGTCAAACCGGGTGGCCTCGAAGGAGCCGTGACCTCGTGAATGTCAGGAAACGTGAGTGCGCAGACGGGCCGTTGTATATTGGGAAACCATGAACCTCGCCTTCGCGCTCGGTGCTTACGAGTCCTACGACGGACCCGCGCCGCAACCGACGTGGTCGCGCTCCGGTCGCCGCGCGCGCTCGTCGCTCGTCGCCGTGGCGGTCACGCTGGCCATGCTCGCCGCCTGCGCGACGGTGTCTCCCGCCCACTCTCCCGCCCAGGCGCCCGCCCTCACGGCGGCCCGGCAGGGGGGGGCCGACGCGGGGAAGACGCGTAGCGAGACGCCGCCGCCCCCGCCCGCAGCGGCGCTGGCGCCGGCGGCGTCCGAGCTCCCGCGGGGCGGGCGAAAGCTCTTCCCCGACTATCGCCTCGTGGGGTTCTGCGGCACGCCGGGCGCTCCCGAGCTCGGCGAGCTCCAGGGCAACCTGCCCAACAAGGCCAGGAAGCTCGAAGCGCAGGCCGCGAAATACGGCGACGATCGCAAGCTCCTGCCCGTGTTCGAGCTCATCGCCGTGGTCGTGCAGTCGGGCGCCGGGAAAGACGGCAAGTACCGGCGCCGGGTCGACGACTCGATCGTCGACGAGTACCTGCGCCTGGCGCGCGCGTCGAAGGGGATCCTGCTCCTGAACATCCAGCCGGGTCAGTCGGACTTCGTCACCGAAGTGAAGACGTTCGAGTCGTATCTCCGCGAGCCCGACGTCGGCATCGCGCTCGACCCCGAGTGGGCGATGCGGGGCAAGCAGACGCCCGGAAAATACTACGGCAACACCGACGGCCAGACGATCAACGACGTGGCCGCTTACCTCTCGGAGATCATCGACAAGAACCACCTGCCCGAGAAGGCGCTCGTCTTCCACCAGGTGAACCGCCAGGTCTTCTCCGTCAAGGACGAGGCCGAGCTCAAGCCGTACCCCGGGGTCGCGGTCATCAAGAGCGTCGACGGCCTCGGCCCGATGCACTCGAAGATCGAGACCTACAACTACCTCGTGAAGACCATGACCACCGGCGTCCACGCGGGGTTCAAGCTCTTCTTCGACGAAGACACCCGCGTTCAGGGCAGCCAGATCATGTCGCCGAAACAGGTGCTGGCCCTGACGCCGCGGCCCGAGTACGTCATGTACGAGTAGATGGCCGATTCGAAGCAAGACATCCTCGACATGCTTCGCGAGCTCGCCGAGCTCACGATGCTCGAGGAGGGCGACCCCCAGTCGTTTCGCGTCCGCGCCTACGAGAGCGCCGCGCAGGGCATCGAGTCGCAGTCCACGGATCTCGCCAAGCTCACCGCCAAGGAGCTCGAGAAGATCGACGGCATCGGCAAGAGCACCGCCGCCAAGATCCGGCAGCTGCTCGAGACGGGGAAGGTCGACAAGCTCGAGGGCCTCCGCCAGAAGCACCCGCCGGCCATCGTGGCGCTGACGCGCATCCAGGGGCTCGGCCCGAAGGCGATCAAGCGGCTGCGCGCCGAGCTCGGCGTCCAGTCGGTAGACGACCTTCGCCGCGTGCTCGCCGAGCACAAGCTCCGCGAGCTCAAGGGGTTCGGCCCCAAATCCGAAGACAAGCTCGCCGAGTCGCTCGCGCGCCTCGACGCGCAGGGGCAGATGGGGCGTACGCCGGTGTCGGTCGCGCTCCCGCTGGCCGAGCGCATCCTCGCGCGCCTGCGCGACGTGCCGGGCGTCACCCACGCTGCGTACTGCGGCTCGCTCCGGCGCTTCGCCGAGACCATCGGCGACGTCGACATCGTGGTCGCCGCCGCGGCGGCCGAGCCCGTGATGGCGTCGCTCGTCTCGATGAACGTGGTCGAGCGCGTGCTCGTCCAGGGCGCGGCGAAGACGAGCGTCGTCACCCATCGCGGGACGCAGATCGATCTCCGGGTCGTGGCCGCCCACCAGCTCGGCGCCGCGCAGCTCTATTTCACCGGGTCGAAGGGGCACAACATCAAGCTCCGGATGCGCGCCCTCGCCCGCGGCTGGACGCTCAACGAGTACGCGCTCTCGGAGATCGAGGGCGGCAAGGTGGTGGCGAGCGAGACGGAAGAGGCCATCTATTCGGCGCTCGGCCTCGCGTGGATCGCGCCCGTCTTGCGCGAAGACTGCGGCGAGATCGAGGCCGCCGAGAAGGGCACGCTCCCGAAGTCCGTGGGCGCCGTGATCGGCGACTTTCACCTCCACACGTCGCTCTCGAAGGACGCGAAGTCGCCGATGGAGGCCATGGTCGCCGCGGCGAAGGCGCGCGGCCACCGCGTCTTCGCGATCACCGACCACGCCGAGGGGACGCTCGCCGGCGTCGGGCGCGACGCGTTCCTCGAGCAGCGAGCCCAGGTGCGCGCGCTCCAGGCGGCGCTGGGCGACTCGATGCGCCTCCTCCACGGCGTCGAGCTGAACATCGGCCCGAACGGAGAGCTCGACTACGATCTCGAGTTCCGGCGCGGCTTCGACTGGTGCCTCGCGTCCGTGCACGACCACTTCGAGCTCGATCGCGCGGCGCAGACGAGGCGCATCGTGACCGCGATGCAGGATCCCGCGGTGCGCATGATCGGTCACCTGTCCGCGCGGGTCATTGGCGGCCGGCCGCCCATCGATCTCGACCTCGACGCCGTCTTCGACGCCGCCGAGGCGACCGGCACCGCCCTCGAGGTCAACGGCTCGCTCCCGCGGCTCGACCTGTCGGTCGAAGTGCTCCGCCGCGCACGCGACCGCAAGGTGACGTTCGTGCTCACGAGCGACGCCCACGAGGCGGGCGAGCTCGAACGCGTGCGCTTCGCGGCCCTCAACGCGGAGCGCGCCTGGATCGACCCCGAGCGGATCGCGAACGCGTGGGCGCCGGAGAGGCTGCTGGCGTGGGCCCTCGACAAGAGCCGAGGCACGGCGGTCGCTTAGAGAGGGAGATGGGCCGCAGAGGCGCAGAGGGCGCAGAGCAGAGATTGGGGTCGAAGGCTGGAGACCTGCGCGGCGGATCCGGCGCAGGAGCGCACAACCCCCTTTTCCCTCTGCGCCCTCTGCGCCCTCTGCGGCCAATCTCTCTCTCGCTCGAATGCCCCGATCGATAGAAGGCGAAGCGGCGGTGGGGCTCATGGCCCATGTCAGAAGCTCCCCCCGACTCCGAACGTGGGCATGAAGCGCCGGTCTTCACGGGTCATTCCGAAGATTGGCGCGAGGCGGAGCGCGTGGGCCTTCGGAGCCGGGGTCGAAGGATCGTTTTCGGTCTTCCACGAGAGCGCGGCAATATCGATGGCGGAAGCGGTCACCATTCCCACCAGAATGCCGAGCGCGGAGTAACTAACCCTCGCCAGGCAAAGACCGTCGCCGGTCGGCGACGAGGCGCACCTCGCGTCGGCGGCGCTGCCGGCCGCGAAGCCGAACACCACGCCGAGGAGCGGGAGGCCCAGGCGCAGGGCGAGGCTCCCACCGACGACGGCTCCGCTGGCGCCGCTCTCCGCGTGCACGATCGGACCCCCGACGACGTAGGCCGTCACGCTCGCGGCGACGACGGCCGTGGCGACGCCCGTGCTGCGAGAAAAGAGCGCCGCGATGGGGAGCGTGAAGGCGAGCGCGTCGATGGCGAGGATCCCGCCGCCGTACCACGCGCGACGCTCGCGTGGGCCCGAGGCCGGCGCGGGGGCGTGCGACGGCTCTTCGGTCGACGCCGGCGAGGGTGCGCCGCTCGGGGCCGGAGTCGACGGCGGCGCTCCAACGGAGGCCGCGTCGCGCCCGTCGGCCCTCGACGCTGTCGCGAAAGCGCCCACCGCGGACAGCGCCACGGCGGCGAGAAAGCGAGCTTCCCCCCTCATGGTTCGACCCCATTGCACACGGTGTTCCGTCGTTCGTTATCGGGTATTTCGAATGACGCGCCTCGATGGGCTGTCGCGGCGCTCGCGATCTGACGCACGCGGTTCACACGGAGTGGCGCTGGGCGCGCACAGCGTGTTCGGCGGCGAAGGGATCACCAAAGGGATCACCACACGCCCGACCGTCACATCGAGATCAGGCTAAAGGTCCTGAACACAGCCGTCGTTGCAGATGCCCGGCTGATAGTCCGTGGGGCTGCACGGCACGCTGCACGTGTACGCGCACAACGCCGTCGAGTCGGGCGTCTTACACCGCGAGCAACAGTACAACCCTGAAGACGGTTACGTCTCGACGGCGCCAGGTGCCTCGCGAAGATCGCGCGAGGCACCCGGCGTCTCTGTGTCGATGCGCGCCCGAGCGCGATGACCACCTACGGGACTACGGGACGATCTTCGTTTGCGCCATCGTTGGCGCAGGCGTGACCGGCGCGGGCGCCGTCGCCGTCGGCGGCGTCGTTGGGGTGGTCGTCGTCGCCGCGACGGTCGTTCCCGTGACCGCCTTTCGCTGCACGCTGCCCATGGTGTGGCGGGCCGCGCGCGTGGCCTTGCCCTTCACCACCGCCTCGGCCTTTACCTGGACGGTCTTGGGGCCACCGGCCTTCGGGGTCGTCATCCCGAAGTCGTTCAGGATCGCGTTCGCGCCGGTGCCGTACTGGCCGATGAGAAAGCTGCGGAGGAGAGAGTAGACGGCGTTGGCTTCCTTGCTGGCGTCTCGTTCTGCCTGGACCTCGTCGAGCCACTGGTTGTGCGCCGCGTCGGAGGCCGCGAGCGCCGCCGTCTGCGCGACGAAGACGGCTTTGAGCTCCGGCGGCGTGTACGTCACGCCGCCGATGAGGATCGGCGAGGGGATGTGCTTGTCGATTCCGGCGGAGACGCCGGTGTTACGGGTCTTGATGGTCGTGCGGTTGTTGCTGTTCATGATCGGTTCCTTCGTGCGTGCCCCTTGGGGCGGGTTTCGAGCCGCGCGGGGTTGCGCGTCCCGTTCACAAGGGGAAGACGACGGAGCGGGCGATCTGTACTTACGATTTTCGAAAAAACTTTTGTGCGAGGGGCTCGGCGGGGCCCGTGCTTCGGACCGACGACCCACGTCATCAGCTTCCCGGGCTGCCCGTATTGCCCCGACCTGGGCGCCGCGATTGGCCGCACGACGGTCGCCCAGGTGTTCGACCTTTGCGGGTTCCCGCATTTCTGACCAAGGCCTTCGCGAAGAGCGCGGAGGCCTTCGCGAAGAGCGTGGAGGCTTTCGCGAAGAGCGCGGAGGCTTTCGCGAAGAGCGCGGAGGCTTTCGCGAAGAGCGCGGAGGCTTTCGCGAAGAGCGCGGAGGCCTTCGAAGAGAGTCCAAAGGCCCTGGGGAGGAGCGCCGAAGGCTCGCGAGAAGAGGGTGAAGGCTCTCGGAAACAGCGCGGACGCTTTCGCGAGAAGCCCAAAGGCCTTCGGGAAGAACACGAAGGCCATCGGGACGAGCACCGAGGTCTCCACGCGAACGATGCGCGGCTCGGCCCGAGCCGGCAAGGCCGTCGCGTCCTATCTCGCGGCCCTGGGGTTCTTCTCGGACCCCCCGAGATTCAGAGGCCATCCCGGATAACGCTTAACGTGACCCACTCATCTCGAGTAAGAATATCCTGCTCGAGCGGTTGATCCAGGCAGAGAGGGGTTCTGGCATGTCCGCGCAGCGTCCAGTCCAACCTCCGCACGCCGTCTGGCTCGTCCTCCCCGAGGCCACCCGGGCCATCGAGAGCACGTTGCGTCGGCGGGGTCTCCGGGGCGCCGACCTCGAAGATCATCGACAGGTCGTGCTCGAGCGCGCGCTCCTCGCGGCGCCGCCGCCCGCGACCCTCGGCGAATGCATCGCGATGGTGCAGACGATTGCCGGCAATCTCGCGATCGACACGCTCCGGCGCACGCACCGCCGGTCGAAGGTCGACGCCGGCCCGTGCGAAGACCCCGACGAGCGCGCCGCGAACGACCACGGCGACGCCGGCGATCGGATCGACGAGCAGCGACAGCTCGACTTCGTGCGCGCCGAGATCGAGGCCGGACGCCTCTCCGCGCGGCAGGCCGCGATCCTCACGAGCGCGGCCGACGAGGTGCCGCAGCCCGAGATCGCCGCGCAGATGAAGCTCGCGCACTCCACGGTGCGAAACGAGCTCTCGGCGGCGCGACGCACGGTCCGGAACCGGTGGGCCGCCTTCGCCGCGGCCGCGTTCACCGTGCTCGGTGCGATCTTCCTCGGAAGGAGCGAGCCCGATCGCGTCGGGTCGCCGCCTCCGTACGTCCCCGAGGTGCCGCCCGGGCCGAGCGATTCGGTCCGGCCCCTGCCGCCGACGCTTCACGACGTCGCCGAGGGGGTGCGGCAGCGCGCCTTCGAGCGCTGCGAGGCGCACGACTGGGCCGGATGCGTGCACGAACTCGATCGCGCGAAGGGCCTCGACCCCGAGGGCGACCGCGACGCGCGTGTGAAGAAAGCGCGCGACGAGGCGACGCGGAACCTCGGCTCGAACCCGTAGGGAAAAACCGCGAAGGCGCAAAGGCGCGAGGTCTTTTGTTTTATCCCGAACTTGAAATACTTCGCGCCTCGGCGCCTTTGCGGTTTCTCGGCCCGGCGCCGCCTGCGTTCGCCGGCTGGCGGAGACGTAGTAGAGAGCAGGACCATGACGGACGAAGCGAAGCTGGCCGACACGCTGCGAGGGAAGGTCGCGCTCGTGACCGGCGCGAACACCGGGATCGGTCTCGTGACGGCGCGCGAGCTCGCCCGCCGCGGGGCGCACGTGTTCATCGCGTGCCGCTCGGCCGAACGCGCCGCGGCGGCTCTTCAGGCCGCGAAGACGCCGAACGGAGGGCCGATCGAGCTCCTCTCGCTCGACCTCGGCGACCTCGCTTCGGTGCGCGCGTGCGCCGCGGCGTTCCTCGGGCGCGACCTGCCGCTGCACCTCCTCGTGAACAACGCCGGCCTGGCGGGCACGCGCGGGTTCACGGCGTCGGGCTACGAGCTCGCGTTCGGGGTCAATCACATCGGGCACTTCCTCTTCACGCGGCTCCTCCTCGAGGCCGTCAAGCGCGCGGCGCCCGCGCGCATCGTGACCGTGGCGAGCAAGGCCCACAGCGACGCGCGGGGCATTCCTCCGTGGGAGCAGCTCCAAAAACGCACCCGCTCGATCACCGGCCTGCCGGAGTACGCGGTGTCGAAGCTGGCCAACGTGATGTTCAGCGCGGCGCTGGCCCGGCGGCTCGAGGGCACCGGCGTGAACACCTATTCGCTCCACCCCGGCGTCGTGGCCACCGACGTGTGGCGCGGTGTACCCTGGCCCGTGCGCGGCCTCATGAAGCGGGGCATGATCTCCCCCGAAGAGGGCGCGAAGACGACCTTTTACTGCGCGACGTCTCCGGCCGCTGCCGAGCAGACCGGCCTCTATTACGACAAGTGCTCCGTGAAAGAGCCCAGCCCCGAAGCCCGCGACGTGGCCCTGGGCGAAGCCCTGTGGCACCAGAGCGAAGCCGCTGTCTCGATGTGAGAGGGAGACACCGCTAAGGCGCAAAGGCGCAAAGTATTTTGTTTTGTTCTCGCGGCCCGGACGGTGGATGTCATGGCGCGACACTTCCTGGCACATGGCGGGGGGGAATCTCGCGCCTTTGCGGTTCTCTCTAGCTGCTAGCGTGTCGCGGGGATACAACCGGACTGGCAGAGGCCGCCCGTGCAGATGCCGGAGCAGCACGCCCCGCCGTCGCCGCAGGCGGCGCCTGTGGGGATGCACGCCGTGAGCCGCGCGCCGCAGGAAGGTGGGTTGTTGGTGCAGCTGCCGCTCATGCATTCGAAGCTGGCCTGACAGCTCGCGCCATTGACCAGGAGCTGGCCGGTGCAGACCTGATCGCCGCTTGCATTCGGCGCGCACGGGGCGCCGTTACAGCAATCGCTAGTGGCTTGCGAACAGGTCGCGCCGCGCGGTCGACACGCGCCGGGGCCGCTGGGGCCCGGGTCGCAGCGCTGGAGCGCGTCGTCGCAGACGCGGCTGCAGCACGAGCCCTTGCCTCCGGAGTTGCAGCTCTCGCCCGACGGGCGGCATGCGGCCACGGGGTCTATCATGCACTTGTTGCCTTGAGTCGCGTCGCACAGGTTCGAGCAGCACTGCGCGCTGGTGACGCAGTCGGTGCCTTCTTGCAGGCACTCGGCCCCGCCGCAGACGCCGTTGTTGCAGTCGAGCGCGCAGCAATCGCTGGCGCGCACGCAGCCGACGGCGTCGGGGCTGCACTCGGCGAGGCAGGCGAGGGCCAGCGTGCCCGTCGTCGGCTCACAGCGCCCGCTGCAGCAGTCGGCGGCCACCGAGCACGCGACGCCGAATCCCGCGCAGGTGCCGGGACGGACGCAGAGGTCCGACGCGCAGTGCGCCGAGCAGCAATCGTGGTCCACTGTGCACGAGCCGCCGAGCGCGAGGCACGCGGGCGGGGGGGCGGAGGCCTCGCACGTCGGCGGGGACCCGTCGTCTTCCGGGAGCGTGCCGCCGCCGCCGTCGACGCCCGCCTCGCGAACGGACGCGTCGTCGTGCGCGAGCTGGATGTCTTCGGGGCCGCACGCGGCGCCGGCGAGACCCGCGGCGAGGGCGCCGGCGAGGCCCGCCAGCGTCCAGCGACGCGACGCTCGTCGTCGCGCGGGGCGAGCTCCACGGAGCGGCCGCCGCCGGGTCACGGCATCGCGAGCGCGAGTCGCAAGGCGCCCTCCATCCCGACCGGGCCGGCCTCGACGACGGAAGCGTCATGCACGAGGAAGCGCTGCCATCGACCGAGCACGGTCGCCCCGACCCAGGGGCCGACGAGGAGCCGTCCGCCCAAGAACGCGAAGTCGAGCCCGAGGCGCGGCTCGAACGCGACGTCGAGCCGGCGCACGCTGACGCTGGCGCGCTCGGCGAGCACCACGCCGTCGAGGGTCAAGAGATGCAGCGCGCCGCCGAGCGAGGGCTCGAGCGTCGCCCAGCCGGCGAGCGGAACGCGCAGGCCGAGGCCGAGGCGGGCGGCGCCGTCGGTCAGCGAGCCGCTGAACGCGTCGCTCCGGGCCTCCGGGCCGGGGCCGTCTTCGACGTCGACCGAGAGCCCCCATCGGTGGCCGAGCCCCGCCGGCCAGAGCGACGCGTGGAGCGCGACGCGCGCCGAGGTGAGGCTCGAGGTCGTGAACCGCGTCGCGGCCCCGATCGAGGTGCCGAGGATCCACTCGGGCTCGACGACCTCGGCGCCGAAGCGCTCGGGCGGCGGCGCCACGACGGTGCCTCGAAGGAGCGTCTTGACCGCGAGCGCGATCGCGGCGGCCGTTGCCGGCTCGAAGGGCGGAGCGGCTTCGAGCGTCCTCGCGCTCGCGTGGTCGGAGGCGACGTCGTAGATCCAGAGCGCGTGGCCGCCGTCCGACTCGGAGACCCACACGAGCACGTCGGCGTGCGCGTCGGAGGCGATCGACCGGGCGCGATCCGCGGCGATGGGCATCGTCGCGCCCGGCGTCTCGATGTGCACCTGCACGACGGTCGCGTCCCAGGGCGAGAGAGCGACTTCGAGCGCCCGCGCGAGCTGGTCGTCGGGGTCGACCGCGGCGACGCGATGGGAAGCGGCGGCCGCCGGCGAGGTCGCGGCGAGCCCGGCAAGCGCGGCGAACGCGGCGGCGCATGTCGCCGTGGCTCTTCGCCAGACCGCGGCGCGCACGGGCCTCATCGCATGCGTTGCAGCAGCGCGCGCGCGTCGTCGGCGTTCAGGCCGCGCGGATAGCGTGCCAGGTAGTCCTCGAGCAGGCGCTGGGCGCTGTCATGATGCCCGCGGTCGGCTTCGAGCCGCGCGAGCGCGAAGAGCGCGCTCGAAGACCACGCCGTGCCGCCGGCCACGATCCCGCGGTAGAGGGCGGCCGCGTCGTCGGGGCGAGTCTTCTCGATGCGGGCCGCCGCCTCGTAAGCCTCCTGGGACGAAGGAGCCGCGGCCGGTGCGGCCGGAGCGGCCACCGGAACCGCGTCGCGGGCGCTGTTCGCCATGGCCCCGACCTCTGGCGACGACGGACGGCTCGGCGACGGCGCCGGCGCCGCAGAGGGCCCCTGGAGTGCCTTCGAGTGCGGTCGCGCGTTCGCCGGGACCGCGCCCGGATCGATGCCCTGGGGAGCCGCGATCACGCTCGCGGCCGGGTCCGGACCGGCGCCCGCGTTCACGTTCGCGCTCGCGCCTGCGCTCACACCTGCGCCTGCGCTCACGCTCGCGCCCGCGCTCGGCCACCGCTCGCCATCGTGGAGCACCGTCACCTGGCCGCTCGCGCTCACCTCGACGACTCCGTGATCCACGACCACCGAGGTCGCCGAGTCGTCTCGCGCGACGGTGAACCTCGTGCCCATCACGCGCACGCGAACTCCGCCCGCGTCGACCACGAACGGGGGCCGCCCTCGTCGCGGCGCGACCTCGCACGTCACGGCGCCGCGGTCGAGCACGACGTCGACGCCGCGGTCGTCGTCGCCGCTCACCATGACGAGCGACTTCGGCGCCACGACGAGCCACGACTCGCCGACCGTGACCTCCGACGCGCTGTCGGTGGTCGCCACGCGAAGCCGGTCGTTCGACCGCAGAAAGCCTGCCGGCCGGAGGAAGAAGACGAGCGCCGCGGCGGCCGCCACGGCCAGCCCTCCGCCGACCAGCCGCCTCGGAAGACCGGACCGGCGCTCGACCGCGCGCACGCCACCGGTGGCGTCGAGCTTCTCGAACATCTCGCGCTCGACGCGTGACCAGTGCCCGTCGCTCCACGGCTCGACCTCGACCGGCAAGCGGGAATCGCTCATGGCCGGGCTCCTTTCGGAGCGGGGCTCGCTCCGTGCTTTGCGTCGACGAGGTATTCGGCCAGCACCGGGTCGGACTTTGCTCTCTTTTCCACGTAGAGTCTCGCCCGCCAGATTCGCGCCTTGGTCGCCACCGCGGTCGCTCCCATCAGCTCGGCGATCTCGCCCACGGGCCGCCCGTCGATCGCGGACAGCGCAAACGCGGTTCGCTGCTTCGACGGAAGGCCCTCGAGCGCCGCGTAGAGGTGCCTCGTGGCTTCGCGCGCGAGCGCTCGGCGCTCGGCCGAGGGATCGTTCGACGCGAGGCTCTCGGCGACGAGCTCGAGGTGCTGCCGGTCGCGGCGCCCCCGGATATGCGCGAGGGCCGCGTGCACGGCGCACCGATCGACCCACGTCGAGACCGACGACTCGCCGCGGAACGCGTGCAGCGACCGGAACACCGAGAGAAAAACGTCTTGAACGAGATCGTCGAGGTTCTGGTTCGGCCCGAGGATACGAAAGAGGGTGGCGTGGACCCGCCGCTTCTCGCTCTCGAAGAGCCGCCGCTGCGCGCTCCGGTCGCCGGCCACGCAGCGGGCGACCAGATCGCTGTCGCCGGACCCGGATCCGGACACGGACCTGGGGTATGCGCGAAGCTGCGACGTCCGGTCCATGCCTATGAAGGATAGAGAGCGGGTCGGCCGAAAAGGTGACGGAAATCGTTCGGGCACGGCGAATCGAAAAAAAACTGTCGCCGGCCGGCCGGGCTTCGCGTCTGGATCGTCATGACGGATCGAAAGCGAGCATGGAGCACGGCGGTTGGGTTTCTCTTCATCGGTCTCGGGGGCGGCGCGACGTGGAACTGCGGCGGCAGCAGCGGCGCCGGGCTCCAGGCCCCCGACGGCGGACTCGACGGAGCGCAGGGCTTCAATCCCCAGATACCGGGCGATCCCGGCTTCGCCGGGCCCGACGCCAGCAACTGCCGAGCGTCGGGCGCCGGGTGCGTCAACGCCTCCGACTGCTGTATCGGCGCGTGCGCCGGCGGGACGTGCTCGAGCTCCGGCGTCGTCCCGACCCACCCGGCGTCGGTCTGTGGAGCCGACAGTACCACCTGTTCGGTCGGCTTCGATTGCTGCTCGGGCACCTGCAACGGCGGCAAGTGTGCGGCCGCGGCCGTCACTTCGGCTGATGGCGGGCCGAGCTCGTCGGGCCTGGCGTGCACCGGGCCGACCGGGAGCTGCACGATGGGCCCCGATTGTTGCAGCGGCCTCTGCGAGCCGATCACCGGCATGGCGGGCGTCATCCAGTGTCGCGACGCGTGTCGCGCGGACGGCGTGGCCTGCGTCACCGCGCAAGACTGCTGCTCGCTCGGATGCTTCGGCGGCGTGTGCGCCGCGAAGGAGTGCACGATCATCGGCGACACCTGCGCCGCCAACGCCGACTGCTGCTCGGGAGTCTGCGACCCGGCGCTGAAGCAGTGCAACGTCGATCTCGCGAACTCGACCTGCCGTCCCACCGGCGAAGACTGCGGAAAAGGCCACAACTCGGGCTGCTGCGGCGCCACGAACGACAACGACCTGTGCGACCAGAACGGGCGGTGCGGTCTGCCGCCTGGCGCCTGCCGCGGGCAGAAGGCCGCGTGCTCCAGCGACGGCGACTGCTGCTCGAAGCATTGCGACACGGCCAGCATGACGTGCACGGTCGTGTGCGCTCCCGCGCGGGGCCCGTGCAAGACCGGCGCGGACTGCTGCACGTCGAGCTGCACCAACGGAACGTGCGACCCGCCGCAACCGCCGGTTTCGCCGCCCGCGAATCCCGGCGTCGACGGCGGGGGCGGCGGAGTTCCCACGGGTCCCGCGTGCTCGGCCATCGGCGCCGCGTGCGCGAGCGGCGCCACGTGCTGCTCGACGCTCTGCCTCGCCGGCTTCTGCGACCAGGCGATCCAGCCCATTCCCTGAAGCTGTTCGTTTGCCAGCTAGGTCCGTTTCCCACGCCCAGCGGACCTAGGAGCGGGTCATCGGCATCGTCGGATTGCGCTCCGAGGCCGCCCGTGTAGCGTCCGCGGACATGGTTTCGAAATGCAGGGTCGCCCGCTTGGCGTGCGCGGCTGTCCTGGTGGTCACGACCGGCTGCGCGTCGACCTCTGCCGCGGCCGGCTTCCGGGACATGGCCAAGACCGTCCAGGATCGCACGGGGTACAGGCTGCGGTGGAAGCAGGCGACCCCCGAAGATCGCGAGGCCGAGCGGGCCCTTCGGGACCTCCTCGCCAGGCCACTGTCCGTCGATGGCGCGGTCCAGGTCGCCCTTCTGAACAGCCCCGCGCTGCAAGCCATCTACGAAGACCTGAGCCTCGCGCAGGCCGACGTCGTTCAAGCGGGACTGCTCAGCAACCCCGTGTTCTCCGCCGACGTCACGACGGCCGAACGCGAGGCGCTCGACCCGAATCTCATCGTGGGCGTGACCCAGAGCTTCCTCGATTTGCTCCTCATTCCCGCCAAGAAGAGGGTCGCGGCCGCCGGGTTCGAAGCCGCCAAGTTTCGCGTGGGCAATGCCGTTCTCGAGAAGGCGGCCCAGGTGAAGGCGACGTTCTACGCGGTCGAGGCCGCGGACCAGACGCTCGCGGTTCGCCGCACGATGGCTGACGCCGAGGAGGCGTCGTTCGAGCTCGCCCAGCGCCAGGCCGACGCGGGCAACGTGAGCGATCTGGCCGCCACGAACGAAAAGACGCTCTACCTGGAGACGCGCCTCGACGTCTCGAGAGCCGAGGCCGAAGACGACGCCGCGCGCGAGCAGCTCACGCGAATGATGGGATTGACCGACCCATCCTGGCAGCTCGCCGGCCGACTCCCGGACCTCCCTCCGGCCGACGCCACGATCGATCGGCTCGAGGAACAGGCGGTCCGCGACCGGCTCGATCTCGCAGCCCTCCGGCAGGAGGTGCAGACCCTGGACTACGCGCTCAGCCTGGCGAAGACGAGCCGGTGGACCGGGGTCATCGACATCGGCGTCGACGTCGCGCGACTGAAGGACGGCCACATCGCCGTGGGGCCGCGGGCGTCGCTCGAGCTACCGATCTTCGACCAGCGCCGGGCGCCGGTGGCGAGGCTCGAGGCGCAACTCCGAAAGAGCCAGGCCCTGCTCGCGGAGCGCGTCATCGAAGTGCGCTCCGATCTCCGCGCCGCGCACGATCGGATGCGCCACGCGCGGCAGGTGGCCGAGCAATACCGCTCGTCGATCATCCCGATCCGCGAGCGCGTCGTCGAGCTCTCGCAGCAAGAGTACGACTCGATGCTGCTCGGCGTGTATCAGCTCATCGCGGCCAAGCGGAGCGAGGTGAGCGCGTACCGCGACTACATCGAGAGCGTGCGCGACTACTGGACCGCCCGCGCCGATCTCGAGCTCGCTCTGGGGGGAGCGATCCCCGCGCCCGTCGCGGGGCCTCGAGCTCCCGAGGGGCCTCCTGCGGCACCCTCGTCGTCCGCTCCCGAACCGCCGGTCCCCGCGCCCGGCGAGCACCATCATCACCATTGAACGCGATCGATCCGCCCGCGACGCCACGAACGAAAGACGATTGCCATGAACCGCCGCGACGTCATCGTTTCAAGCGCCGCGCTCCTCGGTGGAGCGCTGGCCCTCACGAACAAGGCCGCGCGCGCCGCCGATGCCGCGCCGGCGCCGGGCGGCGATGTGCCCGGCGCGCCGCGCGCCGAAGGCTACACCCCCGTGATCACGCCCAACGGGACGGCGCTCCCCTGGCGACTCGACAGGGGCGTCAAGGAGTTTCACCTCGTGGCCGAGCCGCTGAAGCGCGAGTTCGCGCCGGGGATGACGGTCAACTGCTGGGGCTACAACGGGCAGACCCCGGGGCCGACGATCGAGGCCGTCGAGGGCGATCGCGTCCGCGTCCTGGTCACCAACAAGCTGCCGGAGCGCACGAGCGTCCACTGGCACGGCGCGCTCCTGCCGAACGGCATGGACGGCGTCGCGGGTCTCAATCAGCCGCACATCGAGCCGGGCGAGACCTACGTCTACGAGTTCACGCTGAGGCAGCACGGGACGCTCATGTACCACCCGCACTCGGACGAAATGGTGCAGATGGCGCTCGGGATGATGGGCTTCTTCATCGTCCATCCGCGCCAGCGCGCAGCCGTCGATCGCGACTTCGCCATCATGCTCCACGAGTGGTCGATTCCGCCCGGCGGCGCCACGCCGAACCCCGCGGTGATGACGGACTTCAACCTTTTCACGTTCAACAGCCGCGTCTGGCCGGGGACGGCGCCGCTCGTCGCGAAGAGGGGCGACCGCGTTCGGCTCCGCTTCGGCAACCTCAGCATGGATAGCCATCCGATTCATCTTCACGGGTATCGCTTCACGGTCACGGGCACCGAGGCAGGCACGGTGCCGCCGACGGCTCGCTTCCCCGAGGCGACGGTCGACGTCCCTGTCGGGTCCACGCGCGACGTCGAGCTCGTGGCCGACGAGCCGGGCGACTGGGCCCTTCACTGCCACAAATCGCATCACACGATGAACGCCATGAGCCACGATCTCCCGAACATGCTCGGCGTCGCCCAGGGGACGGCCGAAGACAAGGTGCGCGCCCTCTTGCCGGGCTACATGGCGATGGGCGAGAGCGGCATGGGCTCCATGATGGACATGGGTCGCCCGAAGAACACGCTCCCGATGATGAGCGGGACCGGCCCGTTCGGGCCCATCGAGATGGGCGGGATGTTCACCGTCCTCAAGGTTCGCGAGGGCCTCGCGAACTACGACGACCCGGGATGGTACAAGCAGCCGCCGGGAACGAGCCCGCGCAAGGTCTGAGCCGGCCGTGCTGCGTGGCTGCTGACTCATTCGTTACTTGACCATTCGCGGTCTCGGCGCTAATCACACCCCATCATGGTTTTCGAAGCGAGCCGCAAGTCGTCGTCGATGCCCACGCGTCGCGCGTCGAGTCTCCATTCGCGTCGCAACCCGGTGGGCGCGCTCTCCGCGAGCCGTTCGCGTTCGGTCAAGTGCACCGCGCATGGCGCGACGATGATCGTAGCGAAGATGCTTTGGGGAACTATCCCCCGACCCTAGGCCAGCCGATCCAGCGCGGAAGCGCAGCGAAGGCCGCCCGGGGAGACCCGAGGCGGCCTTCGGCGTTTCCGCAGTCCGATTCGTAAAAGGGCACGAGGCACGAGATGAGAGTCGGTGTGTCGTCGGCGACGGCGCACTCGACGCGCCGGCGCGTTCGATGCGTTCGATGCGTCGACGGGGTAGGCGCGCGCACGTGGCGTGTGCGGCGAGGGACGGGAGATCGATCATGCGCTCTGCGAGAACACACATCTATCTGGGCGTCGAAGACGCCGACCAATCCGCGCTCTTCTACGAAGCGCTCCTCGGCGGCCCGCCCGCGAGCCGCAACTCGGGTATCACCGTCTTCGAGTTCGAAGCGCCCCCGCTCGTGCTCACCCTGGAGACGAGCCCTCGCGCGCGCCACGCGCCACGGGGCGCCCACGCCTGGTGGGCGCTCGACGTGCCCGAGCCGGAGCGCGTCGGCAAGGCCGCCGTCGCCCTGCGCCGCGCCGGCGCGCGCCTTCGCCTGCAAGACGAAGGCATCGAGGCGCGCGATCCCGACGGCAATACCTGGAAAGTTCGGTTCGTTCCCCACATCAAGGGATGCGCCGTCGTCTCGATCCGAGAGGAGGCGACGCGATGAAGGCGATCGAAAGGCCGGTCTTCGCTGTGTTGCTGGCCATTTGCTTTTGCCACTTGATAAACGACATGTTGCAGTCGCTCCTGGTGGCGACCTACCCCACCCTCAAGACCGAGTTTCACCTCAGCTTCACGCAGATCGGCCTCGTCACGCTCTCGTACCAGCTCACGGCGTCGCTCCTTCAGCCGGTGGTCGGGCTCTATGCCGACAAGAAGCCAGCGCCGTTCTCCCTCCCCATCGGAACGCTGTTCACGTTCTCGGGTCTGATGGTCATCGCCACGGCGCACGGCTTCCGAACGCTGCTCGGGGGCGCCGCCGTACTTGGAATGGGATCGTCGGTCTTTCACCCCGAATCGTCGCGAGTCGCTCGGATGGCGTCCGGAGGCCAGCCCGGGATGGCGCAGTCGCTGTTTCAGGTGGGGGGGAACGTCGGGTCGGCGCTCGGGCCGGTGGCCGCGGCGGTCGTGGTCCTCCGGTGGGGCCGGCACGGCATGGGCCCGTTCTCCAGCGTCGCGCTCGTGTCGACCGCGGTCCTCTTCGCGGTCGGTCTCTGGTACCGCCGACACGGGCTCGAGCGCCTTGCTGCGAGCCGCGGCGCGTCTCAGGGCTTCCAGCCCGGCGCGAACCTCTCGAGGGGGCGCGTATGCGAGTCGATCGCCGTGCTGCTCGCGCTCATCTTCTCGAAGTTCGTCTACCTCGCGGGCTTCACGAGCTATTACACATTTTACCTGATGCGCCGCTTCGGCGTTTCGATCGCCGACGCCCAGCTGCATCTCTTCGTGTTCCTCGCGGCTGCGGCGGCGGGCACGCTCGCGGGCGGTCCGCTCGGCGATCGATTCGGACGAAAGCAGGTGATCTGGTTCTCGATCCTGGGTGTACTGCCGTTCTCGATCACGCTGCCGTACGTCGATCTCTTCTGGACCGGCGCGCTCAGCGTCGTCATCGCGTTCACGCTGGCGTCGGCGTTTCCGGCGATCGTCGTTTACGGCCAGGAGCTCATTCCCGGACGCGTGGGTCTCGTCGCCGGCCTCTTCTTCGGCCTTTCGTTCGGCGCGGCCGGCATCGGGGCCGCGCTCATGGGCAAGCTCGCAGACGCGACGAGCGTCGACGAGGTCTATCGCCTCTGCGCATTTCTCCCGGCGCTGGGCCTGCTGGCGGCGCTCCTCCCCGATCTCGGTCCCAGAGCGGGCGTCGCGGAACGGGCCCGTCTCGACGCTCGCCGTACGCAAGCGTGACCGTGCACTCGTTTTGCGTCACTTGCCCGTGAACAAGAGCGCGTCGGGCGCCGCGAGGGCTGGGCCCACCTTGCGCGGGCGACCCCGCGGCCGCCGCGCGGCGTCGCTCTCGGTGGACAGGACGAGCGCTTCGCCGCTCGCCTTCGCGCGCCGCCCGGACCTGGGGAGCGCGATCGCTTCGAGGCGCTCCGTGAGCGCAGCGTCGCTTTCGGCGTAGACGCGGGCGTAGGCCAGGGCGCGCTGCGCCTGGGCGAGGAGCGCCTCCTGACGCTCCTGGAGCGCCTCGCGCGCCTCGTCGAGCGTGGCCTGCGTCGCGGCGACGACCGCCGCCGCGGTCTCCACGTCGGCAGCCACGCGTGCGAGCGTCTTCGCGTCGACATCGCCGAAACGGACGTCTCCGAGCGCCGTTGCGAACAGGTCGAGGAGGCTCTGAATCGGGGCAGAGATGGCTTCCATGGAGCTGAACATACAGTCAGCACTCGGGCCCGGCGACCCTATTTACCGGCGTGGTTTGACAGAAGGCCCACCGAGGTTTACTTACTATAGTGTCAAGAGCGACTGGAGTGGACCTCATGAGCCAGACCTTCGTGCTGCCGCAGTTCGACTTGCCCCGTGCCGGGCGCGCCCTCTCGGCGCTCCTGCGCGACCCGGACGACCTGCCTCAAGTGTTCACGTTGATCGACGCGATCTCGGGCACTGCCCCGCACCGCCTCCTCCGAGGGTTCCGGCGAACCGAGCGCGGCTCCCGGCTCCTGCGCGACCGGCCCGACATCGTGCCGATGCTGTCGGACCGGACCTGGCTGCGTTCATTGCCCGAAGACACGCTCGGGCGCGCCTATCTCGCGTTCGTCGAGAGTGAGGGCATCTCGGCCGACGGCATCCGGACCGCTAGCCTCGACGCCAAGACCCGCCGGCACCGGCCCGACTCGTTCGTGTACCTGCACCAGCGGATGCGCGACACCCACGACATCTGGCACGCGCTGACCGGCTACAAGGGCGACGTGCTCGGCGAGCTCTCGCTCCTGGCGTTCACGCTCGGCCAGCACTGGAACACCGGGGTCGCGATGATCATCGCAGCCGCGCTGATCAAAGGGTGGAGCGGGGAGCTGAGCGGCATGGTGCGCGACGGATTTCGTCGGGGCCGCTCGTCGGCCTGGTTGCCCCCGCAAGAGTGGGAGTCGCTGCTCTCGCTTCCGCTCGCGACCGTGCGAAAGCGGCTGAAGATCGCGGAGCCGCCGCGGTACGTCCCGCTCCGCACCGCCGACATGCGCGCGCAGCGCGTCATCTGATCGACGCGCCCGAGAGACACGTTCAGGCGCCGGGGTCCGCGGCCTTCGGGTCGGGCGACCAGCGCTTCGGCCGATCCCGGAGCGTGCGCGCGCCGACCCGATCGCACCACGACGCGAACGCTGCGGCGGGCACGCCGCGCCAGGCCAGGTCATCGAGCGCCTCGACGAGAGGCACGTCGTCGATGAGCGTCGCGAGCTTCCGGTAAAGGAGCGCGAGCTCCATGTCCCGCGCGAGCGTCGCGGCGAGTACGTCGGCCTGACGAACCGAGGCCGGCCATGCCTTGGGGTCGCGAGGGATGCCCTCGATATGTCCGAACGCGCGGAGCAGCGCGGACGCCGTCTTCTCCCCGAAGCCGTCGAGCCCCGGGATGCCGTCTGCCGTGTCGCCCACGAGGGCGAGCCAGTCGGGGACGCTCGCCGGCGCGACGCCGCGTCGTCGCATGAATTCGGCTTCGTCGATCACGGCGTCGCGCAGGCGATCGACGAGCACGACGCGCTGCCCGCGCAGCGATTGCCCGAGGTCCTTGTCGGGCGTCATGATGCGCACCTGCTCGACCTCGTCGCGCCAGCGCGCCGCGCCCGTGGCGAGGGCGTCGTCGGCTTCGTATCGATCCATCGACCAGACCACCATCCCGAGGGCGCGCGCGGCTTCCTCTGCCGCGTCGAACTGCGCGAGGAGCGCGGGCAGAACCCCCTCGTCGCTCTTGTAGTCGTCGAACCAGTCGTTTCGAACCGAGCGGATCGGGTTGTCGAACGCGATGGCCACGTGCGACACGCTCTCGCGCTCGTCGTGAAGCAGCGCGAGCATCGAGGCCGCGAGGCCCACGGTGGCCTTGAGATCGCGTCCCTCGTGCTCGTGACCGGGCCTCCGCGAGAAGTGAGCCCGGAAGAGCTCGTAGGTTCCGTCGACCAGGTGGAGACGCATCGCCACCAGCCTAGCGTGCTAAGCCACGGCCATGGCGGCGCCGCCTTTCGAATCCTCGCCGCGCATCGCCGACGAGCTGAAGCTGCCGCTCGCGGGCGTGCGAGCCGCGGTTCGTCTGCTCACCGATGGGGCCAGCGTTCCCTTCGTCGCGCGCTATCGAAAGGAGCAGACCGGGGGCCTCGACGAGGTGCAGCTCCGCTCGATCGAAGAGAAGAACGCGTATTGCATCGAGCTCGACGGGCGCCGTCGTCGTCGCACCGTTTTCTCGCCATCCATCGCGGCTAAGCCGAGGGCGTGCTCCGCGTCTCGATCACGATCGACGAAGACCGCGCGGCCGGTCGCCTGGCGCAGATCGTCACGCTGAACCCGCGCTCGCCCTTCGCCGGCGAGCTCCGGTCGGCGCTCGGCGACGCGACCCGCGGCTCCTCGTCCCGAGCCTCGAGACCGAGGTGCGCAACGGACTCGTGCACGTGTCGCAGCTCGCGGACCGGTTCGTCAAGGACCCCCACGAAGTGGCGCGCGTCGGCGACACGATGAAGGTTCGCGTGCTCGAGATCGACCTCGAGCGCCGGCGTATCGCGCTCTCGGCCCGGCCGGGGTAGACCACGCATCGTGCTGTGCTGGCCCTCGAAGACGTCGCTCCGTGAGGAGCTGGTGGGCGCGCTCGCCTCCGACCTGGCGGTGCGCGAGCGTGCTTACCGAGCGGCGCGCGAAGCGGCCACCCACGACGAAGCGAAGCCGGAGAACGACAAGGACACGCGCGCCCTCGAGCTCACGTACCTCGCTCGCGGCGAGGCCATGCGCATCGAAGAGCTGCGCGTCGCGGTCGCCGAGACCCAAGCGATGGCCGTTGGCCCCGTGGGCGACGGCCAACCGGCGCGCCTCGGGGCGCTCGTCGCCACCGACGAAGACGGCGTCGAAGCGCTCTTCTGGCTCGCGCCCCACGGCGGAGGGAGTCGCCTCGGCGCCATTCAGGTCCTCACGCCCAAGTCGCCTCTCGGTCAGGCCCTCCTCGGCAAACGCGCCGGCGACGAGTGCGACGCCGTGCTCGCGGGGCGCCGGCGGTCGATCACCATCGTTGCGGTCGCCTGACGCTCGCGCGGTCGCTCGCGAGAGGGAGATCCGAAGCAACGCGCGCGCCTATCCGGCCGTGTCGGGCAGCGCCCGCACGCGATGCGCCGGGTCGTCGCTCGCGAAGACCGTGGTGAAGATGACGAACGCCATCCAGAGGGCGGCGAGGTGGTAGAGCATCGCCGCGCCCCCGAAGCGCTGGAGAACGAGCCCCGAGATGGGCGGTCCGAGCAACATTCCCCCGGCGTAGAACACGTTGTAGATCGCGTTCGCGCGGCTGTAATCGCGCTTCGCGGTCACGACCCCTTGCAGGGCCAGGCTGACGGGCGAGATCGACGCCAGGGTGGCCCCGGCGACGAACACGGCCACCGCCATCGGCGGGAACGTGTCGAGGAACACGAACCCGAGGATCATCGCCAGGCCGATCGTACCCAGCGCGCGCATCACGAGGAGATGGCCCACGCGGTCGCCCAGGCGACCGGCGGCGTTCGAGAAGAGGAGCATGCCCGCCGCGAAGAACGCGGGCACGAGAATGGTCGTCTGGCGCGGGATACCCTTCGACTCGACGAGGTAGAGCGGCAAGAAGAGCACCACCGAAGCCTGAAAATACCCGTAGGCGAACGTCGCGAAGCACGAGGTCTTGATCCGCGCGATGAGCTCGAGGGCCATCCCCTCGTGCGCGCGCGCCGGCGGACCGCTCGAACCGCCCTCGGGTCGGGGGACCTGCGCCTCGTGCGCGCCGGGCGGATCGGGATCGAGCCGCGCGAACACGAGCACTCCGGCTGCCGTGGCGATCGCGGCCGACATGAAGAACGCCGCTTGCATCGAGAGCGCGCGCGCGATCGGGCCCGCGGCCAGCGGCCCGACGACGTAGCCGATCGCAATGGCCACGGCATAGAGGCTCGTGACGTAGGCTTTGTTGTCGTCGTTGGCGCGCATCAAGAGCACCGTCTCGCAGCTTACCCAGATGCCGACCGAGAACGCTCCGTCGAAGAACCGGGCGAACGCGATCGACCAGTAGCCGTGAAGGAGCGGAAAGGCGCCCACGGTCACGGCGTAGCCGAGGAGCGACGCCGTCAGCGTGGCCCTCGCGGAGAACCGGCGGAGGAGGAACCCGACCGGAAGCGACATCGCCGCGATGCCCGACGCGAAGAACGCCGCCAGCTGCCCGATGTCGGACTTGCTGAAGCCGCGCGCGTCGAGGTGGAGTGCGATGACCGCGATCGAGATACCGTAGGCGGTGCCGAGGAGGAGCACGGCGAGGTAAACGAGCCGAATATTGGGGTCGTGGATGCGGCGGAGCACGGTTTCTCGGATTCCGCGGGGGAGAAGGTGGGGGACGGCGGAGAGGCGCGGAGAGGGGCGAGAGCGCGAGACAGTCGGTGCATCGCGGCCGCGGCGTCAAGGGGTCGCGCGAACGAGCCGCGAGGGCTGGCCGCGCGTGGTAGAACCCCGCGCCATGAACTTCGCAGTTGAGATCGCCGCACGGGGAATCGACTTCCCGAGCTTTCGCCGGGTGTACTACTCGGAAGAATTCAATCAGGAGGTCGCCGAGGCCGTGAAGCTCAAGGAGCGGTCGCAGAAGGAGTTCGTCACCCAGCCCGACGGAAAAGAGCGCCGGCGCGTGCACGTCGTGCCTCGGGTGAACCTGCCGGCGGCCGTGCAGAAGCTCCTCAACGGGCAGTCCATCAGCTACGACGAGATCACCGTCTTCGATCCCGCGACGCGCAGCGCGACGTTCGCGGTCGAGAGCATGGCCACCGATACCATTCAGGTCACGGGCCTCGTTCGTTTTCTCGAAGACGCCGGGAACGTCAAGGTGATGTTCGACGGCGAGGCCAAGGTGAAGGTGTTCGGCCTGGGCGGCTTCATCGAGCGCTACATCGTGGGCGAAGTGAAGTCGCGATACGATCATGTCCAGCGCTTGCTGCAAGAGTTCATCGACCAGGGGCGCATGCACAAGACGACGCCTCTCTCTCAGCGCCCGGCCGTCTGAGGCGACGGACGACGGTTCGCGAACTGCTGGCGTATCCGCGCTCGCCATCTTCCGGTAAAGCTGACCCGTGAGCAGTCAGCCCGTTCGCACACGGACCATCGGCGGGGCGGCCCAGTTGCTTCTTCGCGAGACCGGCGATCTCGTCGAGCTCATCGCCGGCAACCTGGTCCTGCTCTCGAGCGCGGCCCTCGCGACCGAGCTCGAGTTTGGCCGGCTCGCGGCGACGATCCGGGCCAATTCGTCAAAGCCCCCGAAGCGCATCGTCATCGGCGGCCTGGGGTTCGGCGCGACGTTGCGGGGCGTGCTCGACGTCGCGGCGCCCGACGCGAACGTCATCATCGTCGAGAAGGTCGAGGCGGTCGTCGAGCTCGTACGCGGCGACCTGGCGTACATCGCCCAGCGTCCCCTCGAGGACGCGCGCGTCGAGCTCGTGCGGGCCGACGTGGGGCACGTGCTCGCGCAGCGCGCGGGCGACGTCGACGTGATCCTGCTCGACGTCGACAACGGCCCGCACTGGGCGAGCTTTCGCTCGAACGCGCGTCTCTACACCCGCCAGGGCCTGGTCGCTCTCAAGCGAGCGCTCGCTCCCGGCGGCGCGCTCTCCGTATGGAGCGGCTACCGCGCGGACCCGTTTCTCGCGCAGCTCCGGCAGGTCGGCTTTCGACCCTCGGCCATTCCGCTGGCCGAGAAGGGCCGCATCCGAGCCCGCGCCTACGTCGGTCAGACCTGACGGACCTTCAACGCTCTCGCGCGCGACGGCGACGAGCCACGGCAGGGATCTCCTCGCGGCGTCGCTGATTCGCTCTCCCGCCATCGTTCGCAGGCTGCCAGCCTTCCAGATCCTTCGCTCGCCTCGAGCGGGGACGCTGCTCAGATAGCCAGTCGCTCGGCGATGTCGCTGGCGGGCATGGCGCCGCTCACCCGGGCCGACTCCCTGCCGTCGCGGAAGACGATCATCGTGGGGATGCTGCGGATCCCGTAGCGGCCCGCGACCTCGGGGAGGGATTCGGTGTCCACCTTCGCCACGATCACCTTGCCGGCGCGCTCGCGCGCCAGCTTCTCGAGCTCCGGCGCCACCGTCTTACAGGGCCCGCACCAGCTTGCCCAGAAGTCGACCAGGATGGGCGAAGGGCTGTTCCGCACGAGCTCTTCGAACTCGTTGGAGTTGGCGACCGAAACCGGGCGCGCCAGGGGGAAAAGAGCAGCTTTGCAGGCCGCGCAGCGGGGCTTGTCGCGCAGACGCGCGGCAGGAAGGCGGTTGTCGCGAGCGCAGGCGAGGCATTGAACGATCACGTCAACCAACCTGTGGCCCCCCGCCCGCGCGTCAAGGCTCGGCCTGACGTTTCGCGTCACGATCGCTCGCTCCATGGGCGGCGCCCCCGCTACTCCCCGGCGGCTCGCGCCGTACGATCAGTCCGAGTCCAGATCGGTCGCGTCGGGGATCGGCGCGTTCGACGCGTCGGCCGCGTCGGGACCGCCCTCGTCGCCGACGGTCGCGTCGGGCCCCGCGTCGCCAGCGGCCATCGCGTCGGTCACGTCGCCAACCCCGTCGTGTCCGGCGTCGTGTCCGGCGTCGGGCCCCGCGCCGCCGCCGTCGACCGGTGCTCCCGGCATCGCCGCGATCCACGCGAGCACGTTCTGCGTGTCGGTCGGATCGATGACCGAGCTCGCGATGGGGGGCATCTGGTTGTCGACGGGGTTGTCCGTCCCCCGGTTCGTGATGAGCTTCGCGAGCAGACTATGGCTCGGATCCCCGGCAACGATCCGCGTCTGGCCGGCCCACGTCGGCGTCGTCGAGACCTGGCCGATCGTGGTCGTTCGCGCGTCGAAGCCCGCCGACGAGCGTCCGTCGAGCTCCGCGGGGTCGAGCCGCAGTCGCATCCCGGCGCCGTAGGCCGTCGAGTTCGAGTTGGCGTTGTGGCACGAGGCGCCGCAGTTGATGTGGATCCATGCGAGCGGCGCGGCGCCGATGCCGGTGCCGTCGTCGCCGAGCGTCAGGTGCGTTCGAGGGGGCGGCGGCGTCAGGAGCCCCTCGGCGGCGAGCGTGTCGAGCGTCAGCCCAGTCGCCCCGGCGAGGCCGAGCGACACTTCTTCGAAGCCGAGGAGGTGATCGTCGCGACCCTTGTGGCACTGTTCGCACTCGTCGGGCGTGGGGATGTGGTAGCTCCCGCCGTCGCCGGCGAGGGGCATGTCGCCGCCGCCCGAGATCACCGCCGCGGTCTCGTCGGCGTTCCAGGCGTAGGTCCTCGGCACCCAGAAGTTGGCGTCCATCTTTTGATAGAGGCGCGTCTCGACCCGGTGGCCATTCCGGCTGAATTGCTTCCAGACCTTGGTGCCGATCGGGAAGATCCACTCCTCGGGATCGCTGCGGTCGATTGTCGTTCCGGCCGGGAGCGCGATCCATCGCTCCTTGTCGGCATAGTCCGACCAGAGCGGGACCGCGGGCGCGTAGGCTCGCACGCCCGCGGCGAGCTCTTTCGACGCCAGGTTGGCGTAGAGGCCCGTGCACTCGAGATCCATGGGAGGGACGGCCGCGTTCTCGCACTCGGCGGCATACGCGGCGGGGGCCGCCTCGAGCGACGCGTCGACCGGAGCCGTTGACGAGAGGGGAGCGGGGCTGGCGTTGCCGCTGCACGCGGGCATGAACGTGGCCGTGAGCGTGAACAGGAGCGCGAACGACGCGAAGGCAGGGCGTTTCATTCGAGAGCGGGCGCGAGAGGTGATGCGAGACGACCGATCATGGGTGGCAGTTGAAGGGATCCTGGCTCTGGAGACCGCAGACGCTCAACGTTGCATTGTAAATGCACGTCTGCGTGATGCAGTCTTGCCCGTTTTTGCATTCGGAAGTGACTTTGCAAAGCTGGGCCGACGCCTGGGTCGTGGTCTGCGGGTGCGGCTTGCAGAGGTCGCCGTCCGCGACCGTCTGGCACTTGCTCTGAACGACGCCCTGGATCGTATCTTCGACGCCGCAGCACACCTGCCCGCCGGCGCATTCGCACGCCTGGAGGCACTGAATCGTGACTTCGTTCGAATGGCAGGCGCTGCTGTGGCCGGGCGCGCAGCGCGTGTTCAAGCTCAGGTCGACGCAGCACGTATTCGATCGAAGATCGCAGGGCGTGACGCCGCACATCGCCGGAACGTAACCGTCGCACAGGGGGTTCGGTTCATCGACGGGACCATCGAGCGAGCCCCCGTTCGACGCGTCGTCGGAGCCGCTGTCGGGAGGCGAGACCGTGCCGGACGACGATCCCGAGGACGAGCTGCTGCTGGTGTCGCCGAAAGGATTGACGATCATGGCGCCCGAGGATCCCCCGCCCCCTCCGCCCGTGATGACCATGACGAGGGGAACGGTCGCGTCCCCCGTCAGGGTGGGAGCGGGGGGGGTGGCCATCGGGGCGGGAGCCGACGACGAGCCGCAACCACCGACGAGTGCGGGGCCGAAGGGCAGGACAATCCCCAGTACCGTGACGAAGGCGCGCAGGCGCTTCGAGCCGTTCGAGCCGTTCGAGCCGTTCGAGCCGTTCGAGCCGTTCGAGCTATGCGACCCACCGTGCGCCATCACCGAGCCCTCCTCGAAAGTGACGCCGTACCCTAGCACGGTCGCGGCGCGAGAGGTCCCGGGGGGGCCGCGTGAGCGTTCCGGGCGACGTGCCGCAGTGCGGCGCGCGCGAAGGTTTGCGCAGGCGCGGCGGGCCGCCACGAAGAGCAGGACGTTCGTCCCCGCTGCCGCCTCGACGCCCGATGGGAGCTGCGATAGCGTCGACGGCGCCGGCTTGGGCTGACTTGGGCTGACTTGGGCTGACTTGGGCTGACTTGGGCTGACTTGGGTATGTCAACGACGGAAGGGGCGCCAGTGATCGTGCGGAAGTCTCTCTGGGCCGTCGGTGCCACGCTAACGCTTGGGGCAGCCAGCGCCGCCCTCGGGGCGTGTTCGTCGTCGTCCGCGCAGCCGGCTGCCGCGGACGCCTCGATCCCGATCCCCACGTCGTCGTGCAAGAACGGCGGCCTCACGGTCTCGTTCAGCCCGATGTACTCGGCGTTTGACGGAAAACACATGTTCCAGGTTCCCGCGGTCGTCCGGGGGTCGAACGGGAACGTCGTGTGGAGCGCGGACGCGACGATGGTCAAGATGCAGTCCGACCCCGAGCGCCCCAACGAAGTGCTCATCACGATGAGCAAGCCGGGCGCCGTGATCATCAATGTTCAGACGGTCGACGATCCCGACGCCGCCGTCCCGACGCCTCCCAAGTGCGGCTCGTCGCTCTTGACCATCACCCAGGCCGCCGAGTCCGACTGGGAGATCGGGAGCGCCCGATACAACAACGGCAAGTCGGTTCACCTCGCGGGGAGCACCACCGCGACTACCGGCAGCCCCCTCGAGCAGAGCAACGGCGGGCCGGCCTGCACGAACTGCCACGGCGAGGCGGCGACGAACAGCGTGTTCACCGACGTGTCGCATACCCCCGAGCAGACGGGCGGGTTCAGCGACGACGACCTCCTGGGCATCATCCTCCGCGGTACATTCCCCGACGGCGGCTTCTTCGATCCAACCATCGTGCCGTACGCCTCGTGGATGGGCTTCCACCGGTGGACCGACATCACGCCGGACCAGCAGAAGGGCATCATCGTCTACCTGCGCTCGCTCACGCCAGCGCCTCAGAAGGGCGAGCCCAACTTCGGCGCGTACGACAACATCGATTCGGGTCCCGACCAGACCCCGATGGACGCCACGGTCGACGGCGCGATGGACTCGCCGATGGACACAGGCCCGCTGGGCGACGAGAGCCCTGCCGACGCGGGCCCGCCGGACGTCACGGTCCCCGTCCCCGATGCCGGCCCCGACGCCGATAGCCTCGAAGCCGCCGCGGTCGTCGACGGGGGGGATTCGAGCTCGTCGGACTAGATGAGTTCGAGGGGAGCCGACGTCGCGAGCGGCGCGCGGGTGCCACGGATTGCCGCGGCCGACGCGGAGCGCGCCCATCCCGTCGACGTCGAGCCGCGCATCGCTGCGGCCGACTGGGCGTCACTGTCGCAAGAGCTCGACGCGCATGGAGCGGCGGTGCTCGAAGGCCTTCTCGAGCCCGCCGCGTGCGAAGCTCTCGTCGAGCTCTATGGACGCGACGCGATCTTTCGCAGTCGGGTCGTCATGGCACAGCATGGATTCGGTCGCGGAGAGTACAGATACTTCGCTTATCCGTTGCCGGAGCTCGTGGCCACGATGCGCGCCCGCCTCTATCCCCACCTCGTGCCCATCGCCAATCGGTGGAACGAGGCCATGGGAATCGAAGTGCGCTATCCCGACGACCATTCGGCGTTCGTCGAGCGATGCCACGCCGCGGGCCAGACCTTGCCGACACCGCTCTTGCTCCAGTACGGCGCCGGCGACTTCAATTGCCTCCATCAGGATCTCTACGGAGAGCACGTCTTTCCCCTTCAGGTCGCGGTGCTCCTGTCGGCCCCCGAGCGCGACTTCACGGGCGGCGAGTTCGTGATGACCGAGCAGCGCCCGCGGATGCAATCGCGACCGATGGTGCTGCCCTTGAGGCAGGGCGACAGCGCGATCTTCGCGGTCCAGCGCCGCCCCGTTCAGGGGGTTCGCGGGACGTCACGCGTCAACCTCCGACATGGCGTGAGCCGCGTGCGCTCCGGCTCTCGCCACACGATGGGCATCATCTTCCACGACGCGAGCTAGAGTCAGCGCCGAGGCGCCGCCCCGACCCGGCGTGATCGCTTCTTCGAGACACGCCAGGCCGATGGCGGAGCCGGCGAGTTGGGCGGAAGAACGGGGGGCGATCTATCTTCGGCGGATGCGAACCAAAGCCGCCGTTGCTTACGAAGCGGGCAAGCCGCTGGTCATCGAAGACGTCGAGCTCGACGGCCCGCGCCCGGGCGAGGTTCTGGTCGAGATCCGGGCCACGGGGGTCTGTCACACCGACGAGTTCACGCGGAGCGGAGCCGACCCCGAGGGGCTCTTCCCGGCCATCTTCGGGCACGAGGGCGCGGGCGTCGTGGTCGACGTGGGACCCGGCGTCACCACGTTGAAGAAGGGCGACCACGTCATCCCGCTCTATACGCCCGAGTGCCGCGCCTGCAAATCGTGCCTCAGTCGCAAGACCAACCTGTGCACGGCGATTCGCGCGACGCAGGGCAAGGGCGTCATGCCCGACGGTACGAGCCGCTTCTCGATCGGCAAGACGAAGCTCCACCACTACATGGGGTGCTCGACCTTCGCTCACCACACGGTGCTGCCGGAGATCGCGCTCGCGAAGGTGCGCGACGACGCGCCGTTCGACAAGATCTGTTACATCGGGTGCGGGGTCACGACCGGCATCGGCGCCGTGATCTACACGGCGAAGGTCGAGCCGGGCGCCCATGTCGTCGTCTTCGGGCTCGGCGGCATCGGCCTCAACGTCATTCAGGGGGCGCGGATCGCCGGCGCCGATCGCATCGTCGGCGTGGACGTCAATCCTGCCCGCGAGGCGCTGGGCCGTCGATTCGGCATGACGCACTTCGTGAACCCGAAAGACGTCGACGATCTGGTCCCGCACCTGGTCGAGCTGACGGGCGGCGGCGCCGACTACAGCTTCGAGTGCGTGGGCAACGTGAAGTTGATGCGGCAGGCGCTCGAGTGCTGCCATCGCGGGTGGGGCGTGAGCGTCGTCATCGGCGTGGCCGGATCGGGGCAGGAGATCGCGACGCGCCCGTTTCAGCTCGTCACGGGCCGGGTCTGGAAGGGCTCGGCCTTCGGTGGGGCGCGTGGCCGCACCGACGTGCCGAAGATCGTCGACTGGTACATGGAGAAGAAGATCGAGATCGATGCGTTGATCACCCACAAGCTCCCTCTCGAGCGCATCAACGAGGCGTTCGACCTGATGCACCAGGGCAAGTCGATCCGGACCGTGGTCGAGTTCGCGTGAGTGGCTCGCTCGCTTGGCGGCCAATCTCGTCGCGAATTTGACGGCCCGGGAGGCCACCTGCATGTCGTCGGGCATCGGGAGCGCGCGAGAGCCCATGCCGGTACGACGCCGCTCCCAGCGAAACGATCTAACTCTACTGAAGGATGCCCAGCGAGTCTCCCGCGCGATTCATGGGAAGGAAGCCGGAGCTCGAGGGGACGTCGCCGGTCCCCCCCGGAGCTCGATCACGCCGTCTTCTGGTCTTCCTTCTCCTGGAGCCCGCGCCAGAAGATCTTACCGGACCCCGTCTTCGGGAGCGAATCGACGAACTCGACGCTCCGGGGCACCTTGTAAGCCGCCATGTGCGTCTGGCACCACGCGATGAGCGAGGTCTCGTCGAGCGCGTCGGGCGACCCCGTCTTGCGCACGACCACCGCCTTCACGCTCTCGCCGCGCCGCGGGTCTCGCGTCCGGATGATCGCGGCTTCTTTGACGGCCGGGTGAGCGTAGAGCATCGTCTCGACCTCGGCGGGCCACACCTTGAACCCGGAGGCGTTGATCATTCGCTTCAGGCGGTCGACCAGAAAGAAGTACCCATCTTCGTCGGTGCGCCCGAGGTCGCCCGTGCGAAAGAAGCGCTTGCCCTCGATCTCCACGAAGCACTCGGCGTTGGCGTCGGGCTTGTTCCAGTACCCGAGGAAGACCTGCGGCCCATGAGTGATGATCTCGCCCACTTCGTTCGGCGGCAGCTCGACGAGAGTCTGGGGGTCGACCACGCGCGAATCGACGCCGAAGATCGGGATCCCCAGGCATTGCTTCTTCGGCTTCTGCACGGGGTTGATGTGCGACGGCGCCATCGTCTCGGAGAGACCGTAGCCCTCGAGGTACGTGAGGCCGCAGAGCTCCTTGAGCTTCTGTGCGATCGCCTCGGGCATCGCGGCGCCGCCGCCGCCCATCGCGCGAATGCTAGAGAGATCGTACTTCTCGAGGTCGGGGCTCGACAGCAGATCGACGACCATCGTCGGAACGGCGGTCCACCCCGTAACGTGGAATCGCTCCACGAGCTGCGCCGCCACGTTCCGGTCCCAGCGCGGCATGATCACGATGGTCGCCCCCTGGTGGATCGGTCCGTTCATGCTGTTCTGCATGCCGGTCACATGAAAAAAAGGCAGCACGGCGAGGATGCACTCGCCCCCGTCGACGACCTCGTGCCAAGCAGACCAGGCGATCGTCGTGTGCATGACCGTGCGGTGCGGGTGCATGCACCCCTTCGGAAGCCCCGTCGTGCCCGAGGTGTATGGGAGCACCGCGAGGTCGTCCGGGCCCGCCGTGTGCGACGTCGGCGCCAGATCGCGCGCGACGGCCTGGCTCCAAAGGGTAACCCCTGGGACATCGAACGAGGCACGAGGCGCTCGAACGAAGTCGGGAATTGCGAGATCCGTTGGCGCCGTGAGGTAATCCGAATAGGCCGCGACAATGAGGTGTTTGAGCGCGCTGCCCAGGAGCGGTAGGGCATTGGCCGCGACCTCTTGTGCGGCGAACATGACATTTGCCTCGCTGTCGCGAAGCATGTGCTCGATCTCGCCGGTGAGGTTCATCGGGTTGATCGGAACGACGACCGCGTCGGCTCGAAGAATCGCGTAAAAGGCGAGCACGAATTGGGGGCTATTCTGCATGTAAAGGCCGACCCGATCGCCGCGTTTGACCCCGCATTCGTGCTGAAGGAAGCCGGCCAGGCGCTCGGCTTCGGCCTCGACCTGCGCGTACGTGAGCACGCTCTCGTAGAAGACGAGGCACCCGCGGTTCGGGTCGCGGGCGGCCGACGCCTCGAGATTGGACCAGAGCGACGTTGGCGGCAGCGCGATCTCGCGCGGTGACGCGGGCGGCCAAGACGAAAGATGACGAGTGCTCATGCTGCTTCGACGCTCCTCGAGATTCGCGTGACTTCGTACCCTGGCTTCCTATCAGAAAAAGCCGCACGGGGCCCGTCAGCGTCCAGCGCGTTGCGCTCAAATCGCTGCCTTCGGCGCTCACAGTGATGCTTTCCGCCGACGGCGGTCCGAAACGAATGCTGGTTGGCAACGAGCCTCGATGCTCCCCCACGTCTCCAGCTGCTCGTTGTATTTCATCATGTCCGCCAGCACCTTCTCGTCCGGCATCTTGCCCGCTTCGGAGTTCGCATCGGCGGGGACCATGACCGTGAAGCGCATTGGGGGTGCCTCTTTCTTTCTCTTGGGGTGGGAGCCGGGCCATGCCGGCCGCCATCGACCGGGTTCGGCGCCTGCTCTACCCGGGCGACGAACGAGGGGGCGCCCGATCGACACGGCCGAGCAGTATTTTTTCGACCGAGGGCCGGCCCGCGTAGATCACGGCGGCGGCGCTCAACGGGCAGGCGGGGCAGGCGGGGCAGCCGGGGCGAGCGGTCCCGGAGCGACCATCTGATAGAGCCGCAGGGTCTTGTAAGCCTGGGAGAGGGGGACGCTCGTCTCGGCTGCCTGGATCAGCGCGTCGAGCGTCTCGGCAGGAACGTGCGCGTCGAGGCCGACCTGGCTCGCGAGCGGGTCGCTCTTGATCGTCGCGTCGTGAGCGACCTTGCCCAGGAGCGTGGCGAGCCCGACACCGGTCGTCCCCTGCAGAGATTCGGCGAGGCCAGCGCGCTTCTCGTCGAGGAGGCGGCCGAGCTCGTCGGCCGCATTCGCGCTCCCGGTCTCGACAATCGCGTGCACGTCGACGCCGCCGGCGGCCTCGCCTTTCGCACCGCCGCTGCGAAGGCCGATCGAGATCGCGTGCGGACCGGTCGAGCCGGTGATCATCGACCGGAGGCTGGGCCGCTCGCCGCCGAGGGCGACCGTCGCTACGAGCGGCTGCTTGTATCCCATGCGCGCGAGGCGCTGCACCACGAGGTCGTTCTTGGCCAGCGACGCGCCGCCCTCGGCGTCGATCGCGGCCTTGATCGACGCCTCGTCGCCGTAGAGGAGGTGGCTGTCGTCGGCTGCCATCACAGCGTCTTCGCCGGGGCGCACGAGGTACGAACGGCCGCCGTGCTCGGCCCTCGCGTATTTGTAGTCGGCGAGCTTGGCGGCGAGCTTCTCGCCGTCGAAGCGGCCGCTCATGACGACGAGCGACGGCGTGATCGCCAGCTTGTCGACGTCGAACGCGAGGTCGACGCCGGCCGCGTTCTTCACGTCGCTTCGCACCCGTTCGAGCCACTCGCGCGCGGCGCCCTTGTCGGATCCGAGCGCCTTTGGATGAATCTGGTGCGGATCGACGATGGCCACCGCCTGCGCGTCACCCGGGATCCACGCGAGCAAGCCGTCGTTGCCGGGGTAAAGGCGCGACTTGAGGTCCGCCCACCCGAAGCCGGCCCAACCGGTCTTGACCGCGAGGAACGCGGCGATGCCGAGCCCCAGGAGAAAGACCCACGACTTGCGCGACTTCGTCTTCTTCGCGACCGTTCCCTCCGGCATCGTAACGAGTCTCCCATTGCCGACCGCCGCCGATCCCTTGCGGGCCGACCCGCACACGGTCCCTGGCGGGCCGAACCCGCACATAGGCTTCAACCATAGCAGCTGACCGTCGCGATCCGGTCTACGCTGGAACCCCCACGGGGAGGCGGCCCATCGAATGAAGAACGACGCAAAGAATCAGCTGAAGAAGATCCTCGGCACCTACGACGACCGCCTCGCCGCCGACGAGCGCAAGATCATCGCCAAGCGCGCGGCCGACGCAGCCTTCCCCGAGCGCTTCGCCACGCTCCGGGCAGACACGCTTCGCCCTGCCATCCAGGAGTTCGTGGACATGCTCACCGGGCACGGGCACGAGGCCACGGCCCGCGAGCAAGAAGAGTCATCGAGCACGACCGGCGGCATCTCGTTCGCCGCGATCTCGCTCCGGATGAACCCCAAACCGTTTGCCTTCAAGTCGGCGGAGACGAACCGGAGCTTCATCGAGATCACCTTCTCGGCGAACCGCAACGAGCGAAAGGTGACCGTGTCGTCGACCAACACGATCGTCAACTCGAACGGGAGCCTGGGGAAACGCGGCGAATACGAGCTCGACGCCATGACCGCCGACGTGGTCGCGGAGCACGTGCTCCGCTCGCTGCAAGAGGCCTTGCAGTAGGGGCTTCAGCGGCGGACGGGGGAGAACCGCAAAGGCGCGAAGTTATTTGGGGGCACGCGTCACGCCTCCGCGACGGCCGTGCCGACGGACGTCAACGGTGTCCGCCGTGACCGCCGCCACCGTGACCGCCACCTCCGTGGAACCCGCCCCCGCCGTGGAACCCGCCCCCGCCGTGGAACCCGCCCCGATAGCCGCCGTGGAACCCGCCCCGATAGCCGCCGTGGTAGTAGCCCGGCCGTCCCCAACCCCAGCCGCGCGCGTAGTACGGCCGGCCCCAGTATCCTCGCGGATAGCCTCCCCCGTAGAAGCCGATGAACGTCGGGTTGTAATAGAACGGCGCGTCCCAGTAGTCGTACCCGTAGACCTCCGGGTCGTATTCGGCTTGGGGCGCGCTGTCGTCGGCCGCCACCGCAGAGTCGCCGTCGGTCTCGATGCGATCGAACGGCGTGGTCTCGGAGACGGGGCCGGCGTCGGTGTGAACCGTCGACGTGAACCGGAAGGCCGGCACGGCGGAGGCACTCTGCATGTCTTCGGGAAGGGGGAAAAAGACGTCGACGAGGCGCGTGGAGTTCGGCGCGATCGTCACGATCGGCGGCGAGCCCACGCCGGGGCTCGCGGACGCAAACGCGGGCGTGCTCGTGGCGCGGCCCTCGAGCGCGGCCTGCTGCTCGCGCGTGTCGAGCGTCCAGGGTTGATCGCTCTTGTTCGCGATGGAGAGGCGAATGTGGAGCGCGCCCACCGATTCGTCGTCGGCGCCCTCGGGCGACAGCGGCTCGATGCCGTATGACGCGACGCGAAGATCGCCCCGGGGGGCCTGGGGCGGAATGGCGTAGTCGGCGGCGGCGTGGCCATACAGCGTTGTCAGGGGCGCGTTGGTCGCCGGCACGTAAGCGTAGGTGGCGCTGCAGCCTGCTGTAGTAAGCGCGACAAGGATGAGACCCGTGAAGGAATGCATGACGAGGGACCTCGCTTGCGTGATGCAATGGCCGTGCGCGCCAGTCAGCTCGAGCGCACCAGTCGCGACGACCCAGGCCGGCGAGACGGCACGCCGATCCAACGAAAGACCGCGATGCCGGCCAGCATCGACCCGAGAAAGAGCAGCGCCGGGACGGACCCTCCGGATGCCGCCACGACCGCGGGTCCCGGGCAGTAGCCCGCCGCGCCCCACCCGAGCCCGAAGATCGCGGCACCCGTGACGAGCGGCGCGCCGATCGTGGTCTTTGTGGCCAGAAAGAAGGCCGGCGCCCAGGCGGGCTTCTTCGCTCGCAGCGCCCATTGCGCGAACCCGAAGTGAACCGCGACGGCGCCTATCATCACGAAGGCCAGGCTCGGGTCCCACGCGCCCGCGACGTTCAAGAAGGCGATGATCTTGCGCGGATCCGTCATCCCCGAAATCCCGAGACCCAGCGCGAAGACGACGCCGAGCAAGAACGGGACGAATCGCCCCTTCATGGCGGTCACGTCGACGCCCCGAACAGGCGCTGCACGGCGTAGGCCGACAGCGCGCCCGTGAGCATGAAGATGAGGGTCGCGGCGAGCGATCGCACCGACAGGCGGCTGATGCCGCACACGCCGTGACCGCTCGTGCAGCCATTGCCGAGCTGCGTGCCGAACCCCACGAGCAAGCCCGCAACGACGATCAGAGGCCATGGAACGCCCGGCGAGACCGACGGCACGAGCTCCGGACGGAGCCAGGCCAGGAGCGCGCCTCCCACGGCCAGGCCTCCGACAAACGCGAGGCGCCAGCTCCATTCGCCCCGTTCGGGCCGAACGAGCCCGCCGAGCATGCCGCTGATCCCGGCGACGCGACCGTTAAGGACGAGGAGCGCGGACGCGCTGGCACCGATGAGAGCGCCGCCCACGAGCGACGCGACGACAGTGAACGCCATGGGTACCCGGCCCACCTTAGCGCTCCTGGCCGCGCACGCTCGGGCGGGGAGGCGGGCACGTAGCACGGCCGTTGCAGAGGACCGCGACATGACCACGAAGAAGCGTAACCAGAGCCAGAGTGGAGCAACGAAGACCAAGACCCTCGAGCATGAGCTCGAAGGGGGAGTCTCGGGGGCCGTGGCGGGCGCCGTCTTCGGCGCAGCCGCGGGACCGCCCGGAATCGCCGCCGGAGCCGTCATTGGCGCCGTGGCCGGCGCCCTCGCCGGGGGCGCGCTCGACGAAGAGGCTGCCGCCGATACGCAGCGCACGAGCCAGCTCGACAAGGCGATCGGGGTGGCGGGCGGCGACCTGGGCGCGCCGAACCTGCGCCATCCACCCGCGAAGGTGGGCGCCTATTCGGGCGCGTCGGTTCTGGGCGGCGCGTCAGAGAGCGACAGCGTGACGCCCGCCGAAGGCGGAATCGAGCCGCCGACCGATTGAAGCTGCGCTTGCCGCTCGCGGGTCGCGATAGACCGCGGCGACCGCCGTTCGGGGGTGCAAGCGAAAGTGGCGACCGACGTGATCGCGCGGACCGAGCCCCGATTGCCCGAGGATGCAAGGCGACTGCACCGCGCTGGCGGCCACGACCACGCCACGGCGCGCTTCGATGCGAAAGGACGTGCCGTCCGAACGGCGGCCCGAGACGCCGGTCGGCATCGAGCCGGTGACGTCAATGGTGCGCACCTCGTGCTCCGGCAGGAGGCGCGCGCCGTGGCGGGCCGCGCGCGGGAGGTACGTCACGTCCATGCTCTGCTTGCGCTGCGTGGGGCACGCCTCGAGGCATCGGCCGCTGCCCTGACACCGGCGGGCTCGCCGAAGACGTCGGCGAGCACTACCGCGATGCGCCGCTGAGGGCCCGGCCCGAGGCTCACGTCGCTCTCGCGTTGGGCTTGGGTGCCGTCGGCGCCCCCGGCGTCAGGGGTGTCGCTGTCCTCGCCGCCATCTTGCGGTCGCTCCTCGGGTCCGCCTTCTTCGCGGTCTTCGCGCCCGCCTTTCGCCGCCCCGGCTTCACGGGGGACGCGAGCACGAGGCGCTGCCGCAGGCCGGCGCTCTGACGCCGGAGGGCAAGGAGCAACCCGTCGCGGATGGCCGTCTCGCCCGGCCGCGTGGCCACCGCGACGCGCAGCATCTGCTTCATCTCGCCGAGCGAGGCGCGCATGTCCATCGTCTCCGGCAAGAGGCTCATAATCCGGCGTCGCACGGGTCGGGTCGAGTTGCTCAGCATGCGGAACATCACGTTTCCGCTGAGGCGCGCGAGCGAGTCCTGGATCTCGAGCTGCGCGTCGAGGAACGCGTCGACGTCGCCCAGGGCCGCCACCGACCGATCGAGCAAGAGCTCGAGGCTGCGGAGCTCGTCGACCGTCATCCGCGCGATGGCCTTGGCGGCGGTCATGCTGAAGCCCTCTTCCCAGAAATCGAGGGCCTCGAAGATGAGGCTCGGGTCGAGCGGCACGTCGTCGAGCGCGAAGAGCGCGGCGAGCACGTCGAGCCCGCCGACGGCGCGGTAGTCGTTCACTTCGATGCCCGACCCGTGGCGCGCTACCAGGAGGTTCATGCGCTGCAGCTGCTTGAGCGCCATGCGCAACGTGGTGCGATCGACCTCGAGCTGCACGGCGAGCTGACGCTCGGGCGGCAGGCGCGTCCCCGGAGGGAACTCGCCGCGGAAGATCTTCGCCATGAGGGCGTCGGCCAGCACCTCGGGCGAGCCGCGCTTCTCGTGGGCCCCCGCGTCCGACCGTGCGCTCACGTGGTGATTCCCTCCGGCCGGCTTGGCTTGACCTCTTCAATAGATTGGATTATCCACTTTGGCAACCACCATGACGATCGAAGCGTTCTTCGCAGGGGGCCGGGTCGATGTTCCGGGCCTGTCCCGCCACCTCGACGGGCTCGACGACGCGGCGCGCGCTGCCGCCACGAGCGCGATGACGCCCGGCCAGCAGGCCCGCCTCTACGAGGCGGCCCGGGGCTTTCGCGCGCTGGCGCTCGAGCACTTCGTGCCCGCGTCGGTCGCCCCGCTGACGCCGGTGATCCACACGGGCAAGAACTCGATCCCGATCGTGTCGCACTTCGAGAAGCGCTTCTGCCGGGCCGCGCCCGCGCTCGCGTCCACGCCGGAGCGGCTGTGGGGATACAACCAGAACCCGCCTGCCGTTCAGGTCGTGTCCGGGCCCGGCTACTTCGTCTGTTACGCGATCAAGGCGGGCGAAGTGCTCATCGACTACTGCGAATTGCCGCCCGGCAAGCCCGACGCGTGGCCGCCGATACGGCCGAACTCCGCGGGCCTCAGCCGGTTCATCTACAACCGCACGAAAGACACGATGCGCGGCGTCTCATCGCATGTGAGCATCGGGCGTGCGGCCCGGGACGGCAAGGTGATGGACAACTGGTTCGTGCTCTGTCGCCGCGACGCGACCTAGGGCGAACGCATGCTCTCGAAGAACAAGATTATCGCGTTCCTGGCCACCACCGACGCCCCGCGATCTCGCGCCTTCTACGAGGGCATCCTCGGTCTTCCGGTCGCGAGCGACGATCCGTTCGCGCTCGTCGTCGACGCCGGAGGCACGATGCTGCGCGTTCAGAAGGTGCAGGACATGAAGCCCGCGCCGTACACCGCCCTCGGCTGGGAAGTGAACGACATCCGCGCGACCGCCGCGGAGCTCGTGAAGAGGAACGTCGCGTTCAACCGCTACGGCCACTTCGAGCAAGACGACCTCGGGATATGGACTGCGCCGAGCGGCGCGCGCGTCGCGTGGTTTCAAGATCCCGACGGGAATGTGCTCTCGCTGACTCAGGTCCGAGGGTCGAAGGCGTAGCGGCTCGATCAAGAGCTCGGCAAGCTCGTGCCAAACATGCTCAGCAAGCCTGCGGCCTCGTCCGTCGTCGGCCACGCGGCACGGGCTGCTGCGGTCACGCGGACCGGAGGCCAGGAGAACGGGTCGAGCGCGTCGTGAACAGCGTCGAGGAACGACTGCGGGTCATCGTGATGGAGGTAGTGGCCGCACCCGCTGAGAACGGTGAGCTTGACGCCATCCATGCCCCGCGCGAGCGCCCTGCCGTGCGCGATCGGAAGGACCGAATCTCGATCTCCCCACAGGACCGCGATCGGCGGAAGATCGGCGATCTCGTGCGCATGACGAAAGAACGAGTGGCGCTGACCCCGCCAATCCATGAGACCACGCACGGTCCTCGCAAACGCTCTTGCGGTCCCGGGCCTCGAGTTCATCGCGCTGAGTTCGGCGACGTGACCGACCTGGAGTTTATCGCCCCATCGTCGGAGCGCCATACGTGTTCCGAGGGCCATGAACGGCTGCCCAAAACGTTCGACCAGGCCGGGAATGGACGCCAGGCGAAGCAAGAAGAATATCTCTTTGCCCAATCCGCCAGGAGCGGCGAGGACGAGCCGGCGAATGCGCGGGCGGCAGACGTCGAGGAGCATCAGCGCAATTCCGCCCCCCAGTGAGTGACCGACGATGTCCACCTGTTCGAGCGGCTGCAGGCCGAGCCCTTCGATCCAGCGCGCCACGATCCGTCCGTACCACGCGAGTTCGTACCCTGCGTCCGGTCGATCCGATAGGCCGTGGCCCGGCAGGTCCAGGGCGAGCACCCGACGGTCGAGCGCCAGGTCCGCGGCAATTTGCCGCCACGTCCCGTGCGAATCGTTGAGCCCGTGCAGAAGGACCACGGGCGCTCTCCCGAGCCACCGACCGGTGCCAGCACCGAACTCGACCCAGTGGAGCAGAACACCTTCGACCGTCGAACGAAGGTGCAGCGGCTCCGCCGAGGACCCCTCTCGCAAAGGTGAGGTCGCCGCAACGGTCTCCGATGGCATTACCATGCCAGTGGACATCAGCATGAAACGCGCCGCCTGCTGACGCTCGTCTCGGGAGTCGGACGCCCGAGGCGAGCGGATGCATCACGCGGATGCGGGCGCACGCCGTTCGACGAGCACGCGCTCGAGCATCTCGAGGAGAAGGTCGCCGTAGTTGCCGTTTCCTTTCGCAACGAAGTACGGCGTGCCCATGCGGGCGGCGACCGCGGGAAGGTCGTTGCGACCCGAAACGAGTAGAATCGGAACCTCCTCCTCGCCTGCGTCGTGCACGAGCATTTGATGCGCCATGCCCTGACCGTTCAGCACCGGCATGTCGAGATCGAGCAAGACGCAATCTGGAAGCGGAGCCGCAGACAGAGCCGCCAGCCCCTCTTCGCCGTTGCGACCGATGGAGATCTGGTGACCAACCGACTCCAGAAGTTCCCTGGAGGCGTCCGCGATGTCGAGATCGTCGTCGACGATGAGGATATGGGCCATTTTCGGCGCGTTCAGCAGGCCGCCGAACGCATCGAACGGGGCTCGGACACGGCCTCTACGGTCGCGGCGATCCTCATCGGCGAGAGCGCATCCGTCATCGGAGCATCGGCTCGAACCTTCAAGTGCATGGCGAGATCGGCGATCGAGAGCATGCCAATCACCATGCCGTGAGCGTCACACACGGGAAGGCGACGAACTCGTCGCTCGCGCATAAGTGCCTCGGCGGCGTAGAGGGTCGTATCGGGACCGACCTGATACACAGTCCGCGTGCACACGCTGCCGACATGGATGTCATCGAGCCGACGGCCCTGCGTGTAGGCGCCCATGCACACGTCCCGATCGGTGACGATGCCGACGAGTTGAGTCGCTTCGTCGACCACGGGAACGCATCCGAGATCCCGTTCCCACATGAGGCGCGCGGCTCGATTGAGCGTTTCCCAGTGGCGGACCACGCAGACGTCCGTGCTCATGATTTCCTTCACTGTCTTCTTCATCGTGACCTCCATATCCAAGCGAGTCGGGAGGCCAACGCATCGCTCGTGCCACGCGGATACTTGACCCTCGAGCCGCACTGGCGAGCGCGGCGGAGCCAGCGTCGAGCGGCGAAGCGGACGCGCACGCGAAGTGCGCGCGGCCGGGAAGCGCCCTGGCTTCGCCTGTGGCTCTCTGGCTCGACGAGAAGGCGGACTGGCAAATCGAGAAATGCCAGGCGTGCGCCGACGCGCACGGACTGCGCGGCGTGAGCAGGGAGCAGCGCGCGAGATCTTCCGGACCGGGATCAAAGTGATCGATCTCCTCGCTCCCCTCGTGCGAGGCGGCAAGGCAGGAATGTTCGGCGGAGCCGGGGTCGGCAAGACTGTACTGATCACGTGCGGATGCAGATGACGACGCCCTGATTCGTGCCACCCGACCGACCCTTGCGCCGCGGCGCACTTCCGCGGCGCGAGGGCCCATCTCCGTTCACCGACGTCGTTGTCGGCGGCAATCAGGCCTTCGTCGCATTCCGCGTCGCGGCCAGCCCCTGGTGCCAGCGCCAGTTCCTCACTTCGGGCAGGTCCTGCCCATATTTGTCGATGTACTGCTTGTGCTCGACCAGCTTGTCTCGGAGGTGCTGTTTCAGATAGACGCCCTTGTCCCCGGCGCACGGCACGCGGTCGATGGTGTCCATCACGAGGTGAAAACGGTCGAGATCGTTCAGCACGGTCATGTCGAACGGGGTCGTGATCGTCCCCTCTTCCTTGTAGCCGCGGACATGAATGTTGCGGTGGTTGGTGCGGCGGTAGGTCAGCCGGTGGATCAGCCAGGGATACGCGTGAAACGCGAAGATGACCGGCTTGTCGGCCGTGAAGAGGTCGTCGAACTCGTTGTCACTCAACCCGTGCGGATGCTCGGTCTCGGGCTGGAGCCTCATGAGATCGACGACGTTGATCACCCGGACCTTCAGCTCCGGAAGGTGCTCGCGCAGGATCGAGACCGCCGCGAGAGTCTCGAGCGTGGGCACATCGCCGCAGCAGGCCATCACCACGTCCGGCGCTGCGCCCTGATCGTTGCTCGCCCACTGCCAGATCCCGATGCCCTCCGTGCAGTGCTTCACGGCGGCGTCCATCGTCAGCCACTGCGGCGCCGGATGTTTGCCCGCGATGACGACGTTGACGTAGTGCCGGCTGCGAAGGCAATGGTCCATCACCGACAGAAGGCAGTTGGCGTCCGGTGGCAGATAGACGCGCACGATCTCTGCCTTCTTGTTCACGACGTGGTCGATGAAGCCGGGGTCTTGGTGGGTGAAGCCGTTGTGATCCTGCCGCCACACGTGCGACGCCAGCAGGTAGTTCAGCGAGGCGATCCGTCGCCGCCAGGGCAACCGGGCCGTGACCTTCAACCACTTGGCGTGCTGGTTGAACATCGAATCGACGATGTGAATGAACGCTTCGTAGCAATTGAAAACGCCGTGCCGCCCGGTGAGCAGGTAACCCTCGAGCCACCCTTCGCATTGATGCTCGCTCAGCACCTCCATCACGCGGCCGCTCGGCGCCAGAAACTCGTCGTTCGCGGCCGTCGCCGCGTCCCACTGGCGCGCTGTCACTTCGAAGAGCGCCTCCAGGCCGTTCGAGAGCGTCTCGTCCGGGCCGAAGACACGAAAGTTCCGCGACGCGTCGTTGGCCTTCGCCACGTCGCGAAGGAACGGCCCGAGCACGTGCGTGTCGCCAATGCCGCTCGCCCCAGGCGAGGGTACGGCGGCCGCGTATTCGCGAAAATCTGGCATGCGTAGATCGCGGAGGAGCATCCCGCCGTTGGCGTGGGGGTTCGCGCCCATACGTCGGTCGCCTTCGGGCGCCAGTGCGGCGAGCTCCGGCATCAGCCGACCATGGTCGTCGAAGAGCTCCGCCGGCCGGTAGCTGCGCAGCCAGCGTTCGAGGAGCTGCAGGTGCTCCGGATGGGTCGCGGGATCGGATATCGGCACCTGGTGCGAGCGAAAGGTGCCTTCGACCTCGCGCCCGTCGACCACCTTCGGCCCTGTCCACCCTTTGGGCGAGCGAAGAACGATCATCGGCCAGCGCGGTCGCACGGCCTCGCGCGACGCCGGCGAGGCCCGGGCGCTTCGCTGGGCCGTCTTGATCTGCTCCACCGCCGCATCGAGCGTGGTTGCCATGGCCTCGTGCATCCGCGCCGGGTCGTGGCCCTCCACGAAGTACGGCGTCCACCCGTAGCCGCGAAGCAGCTGGTCGAGCTCATCGTGGGTGATCCGCGCGAGGACGGTCGGGTTGGAGATCTTGTACCCATTGAGGTGCAGGATCGGCAACACCGCGCCGTCGGTCACCGGATCGAGGAATTTGTTGGAGTGCCAGGCCGTCGCCAGCGGGCCCGTCTCTGCCTCGCCATCGCCCACGACGCAGGCGACGATGAGACCCGGATTGTCGAACACCGCTCCGAAGGCGTGGCTGAGCGAGTAACCCAGCTCGCCTCCCTCGTGGATCGAGCCCGGGCATTCGGGCGACGCGTGGCTCGGAATCCCGCCCGGAAACGAGAACTGGACGAAGAGCTTCCGGATGCCAGCCTCGTCGCGGCCGATGTCGGGATAGACCTCGCTATACGTCCCCTCGAGGTACGTGTTGCCGACGACGGCAGGTCCGCCGTGCCCGGGGCCGGAGACGTAGATCATGTCGAGGTCGTACTTCTTGATCACCCGGTTCAAGTGCACGTAGATGAAGTTCTGGCCGGGCGTCGTTCCCCAGTGACCGAGGAGCATGTGCTTGACGTCGGTCAGCGCCAGAGGTCGCTTGAGGAGCGGATTGTCGTAGAGGTAAATCTGCCCCACGGAGAGGTAGTTGGCGGCGCGCCAGTACGCGTCCATCGCCTGGAGCAGGTCCGGCGTGAGCGTGGTCGCTGTCAAGAGTCCGCCCTCGCAACGGGAGCCTCGGTCACGACGGGGGGACTGCCGTTGGGCGCGACCGCCACGGGCATCGGCACCGGCGCGGCCAGGAGCGGGCGGATCAGCTCGATGGGGATCGGAAAGACGATCGTCGAGTTCTGGTTCGACCCCATGTCGAGCAACGTTTGCATGTAACGGAGGGCCAGAGCGGCCGGCTGTGTCGAGATGATCTGGGCGGCGTTGGCGAGCACCTGCGCCGCCTGGAACTCGCCCTCGGTGGCGATGATCTTCGCGCGCTTCTCGCGCTCGGCTTCGGCCTGGCGCGCGAGCGCGCGGACCATCGATTCGGCCAGCTGGGCGTCTTTGAGCTCGACGGCCACGACCTTGATGCCCCACGGCTCAGTCTGACGGTCGATGATCGCCTGCAAGCGCTCGTTGATTTTGTCGCGGGCGCCGAGGAGCTCGTCGAGGCTCGACTGCCCGAGCACCGCGCGCAGCGTCGTCTGCGCGATCTGCGATGTGGCCTCCATGAAGTTGTAGACGCGCACGATCGCCGCCTGAGCGTCCACCACCTGGAAGAAGATGACCGCGTTGACCTTCACCGTCACGTTGTCGGACGTGATGACCTCCTGCTGGGGCACCTCGAGAGTGATGACGCGCAAGTCGATCTTCCTCGCGTGATCGATGCCGAACGGGAAGATGAAGAAGGGCCCTGGGCCTTTGAGCGCGATGAGCCGGCCCAGGCGAAAGACCACCCCTCGCTCGTACTCCTTCGCGATCTTGATCGTCGAAGCTGCCACCATGAGCAGTAAAAAGACAGCGATGCCAAACGCGGCGACTCCGGTCATCGGACTGGTCTCCTCTTGATTGCTGAGCGGGGGCGGGGCTTGCGCCTTCCCCAACCGAAAACCCCATGAACTCGGGGCGTCCCGATTCGCCGTGCCGCGGTGACGGAGCTGACTGTGCGCACTATCGCGCAGCGCGGCCACTTGAATCGTTCCGCGCGCGGTCATTCGGCGGTGCCACGAGCGAGCGGGCGAAGACGATCGCGCGAATTCGCACTCTCCCAACGACTGGCGGCGAGATAGCAAGTGCCTTTCGCTTAGCATCCCGACTTCGTTCGCCGCTGCGAGGCTCGTTGATGGGTTCGGTCGCGATCGCCACCCGGAATGGGCAAGCGCTCGCGACCGGCACATGGCGTGCACCGCGCCTCGCGACGCCGCGATGATGAGGCAAAAGATTGTTTCCGAATGGGTTTCCGACGACGAGCGCCTCCAGCGCTTTGCCGACGCATGCGCTAGATCGGCGAGAAATACGGTGCCCGGTACAAGCAAGACGGGACCGTGGGAGCCTACGTTGTGGAGCGCTCTGCGTATGTCGCGCGGTTGTCGAACGACGGGGGGCTGGGTGACGCTCTCATCTAGGGTATTACGTAGTCGCAGTCTGCCTTTGCAAAACGCCGACGCGATCGCTCGTCACGGCGCCGCGTCGCGGCCGCCCGGCATGGAATGCCGGACTCTTGGGTCGGAACGATCCATGCAGCGGGGGCCCCATGCGTCTCGAGCGTGATGTTCCGTGGGCCGATTGCATCCGAGTACTGCGTCGCGCCGGTTTCGTGTGCGCGGCCGAGTCGCCCGAGGCCGTGGTGCTGGTGAACGCCGGACGGACCGTGCATCTCGAGCGCGTGATCTCGTTCGACGAGCCCTCGTTGCTCGCCGCCCTCCGAGCTGCTCGCGTGCGTGGAGAAGATTTCCTAGCGCTCCTTTGCGAGCGCGAAGACCGTGAGGGCGAAGGCCCTCGTGTCTACGGTGGCGAGCTCTAGGGTCGCCAATGCTTCGCGAGTTCATCGAGAAAAATCGCGGAGAGATCCTCGCCCGCGCACGCTTGCGGGTCGCCCAGAGGAATGCTCCCGTCCCGACGGAAGCGGAGCTGTCTGACGGCCTTCCGGTCTTCTTGAACCAGCTGCGCGAAGCCTTGCGGCGCGCGACGCGCCGCGATTCGGTCGACCACGCGGAGATCGACAAGAGCGCCAGGACGCACGGGGAACAGCTCTTTCGGCACGGGCTCACGGTGGCGCAGGTCGTCCACGACTACGGCGACCTCTGTCAGGTCATCACGCTGCTCGCCGTCGAGCAGAAGGCCTCGATCGAGGCGGAGGACTTCCAGACGCTCAACCTCTGCCTCGACGACGCCATCGCGGGCGCCGTGACCACTTACGGGTCTCGACGTGAACGCGCCATTCTCGACGAGGGCACCGAGCGGCTGGGCATGCTCGCGCACGAGATGCGTAACGTGCTCAACGGGGCACTCATGTCGTTCGCGAGCATCAAGAGCGGGGTCGTGGCGCCCGGGGGCAGCACCAGCGCCATCCACCAGCGGAGTTTGATGCGGCTGCAGACGCTCATCGACCGCTCGCTGGCCGATGTGCGCCTCGATGCCGGGATCCAGAACCTCGAGCTCGTCCCCGTGTGGGAGATCCTCGAAGAGGTCGAGGTCGGCGCCTCCATCGTCGCACAGACGCGCGGGCTCCAGCTGGTCGTCGTCTCGGTCCCCCCCACGGTCGTCGTCGCGGCGGACCGGCAGACGCTTGCCGCCGCAGTCGCCAATCTCTTGCAGAACGCGCTCAAGTTCACGCGTCCGAAAGGCATCGTGACCCTCCGCGCGAGCACCACGTCGACGCGCGTCTTCATCGAAGTCGAAGACCAGTGCGGCGGGCTCCCCCCAGGGAACGCGAATCTTCTCTTGCGCCCGTTCGCGCAACAAGGACGCGATCGCACGGGCCTCGGGCTCGGGCTCTCGATTTGCGTGAAAGTCGTGAACGCCATCGCCGGTGAGCTCAGGATTCGCGACATCCCCGGCAAGGGATGCGTCTTCACGATCGACCTTCCGAAACCGTTGCCCCCGCCGGCGCCGATCCGGTGATCGATCGAGGGTTCACATGGCGAACTTCTGAACGAGCTTCCTCAACACCTCGGAATCGAACGGCTTGTCGATCCGCTGGTTGTCGACGCGATCGAGAAATGCGTTGGCCTCGGGTGTGAAGGCCCCTCCTGTGAGAAACACGACTTTACGCGCCATCTCGGGGTGGAGCCTGCCAATCGCCTCGTAGAGTTGCATGCCCGACATGCCGGGCATCATGAGGTCGGACAGCACCACGTCGAACCTTCTTCCCGCCGCGAGGAGGGCCAGCGCGTCCTTCGCCGTGAGGACCGCCGTCACGTCGTGATGGCGAAGGGCCCGGCGGATCGACGAGCCAAGCGCCGGCTCGTCGTCCACGACGAGGACTGACGCGCGCCGCGCCGGGGCCGGTTCCAGCTGGACAACCGGGGGCGGCAACGAGCTCCTGGAGGCGGTCGACCCCGGCAGGACCACGCGGAAGGTCGTTCCGTGATTCATCTCGCTCTCGACGGAGAGCTCTCCGCCCGCGCTCGTCACGATGTTGTGACTGATCGCCAGCCCGAGCCCCGTTCCGACGCCTACCGGTTTCGTGGTGAAGAAGGGATCGAAGACGCGGCCGAGGAGGTCGGGAGGAATGCCCGGACCCGTGTCGCTTATCTCGATGACGGCACGACCCTGGGCGTCGGTGGAGGTGACGACGCGGATCTCGTTGGCGTCGACGTTTTCGTTCTGAAACGCTTGCGCGGCGTTCACGAGCAAGTTGACGAGCACCTGCCCCAGTCGAGCGTCGTCGGCCTCGACGAGCGGCACCTTCCCGTAGTCCTTGACGATCCTGGCGTGGAGACGGATCTCGTTGTAGGCCATCGCCACGGAGAGCTCGATCACCGGCACGAGGTCGATGACCCTGGGCCGCTCCTCTTCGATTCGCGAAAACGTCTTGAGGCCGCGGACGATCTTCGTGACGCGCGCGATGCCTTCGCGAGCCTCGCGCAGCATGGCTTCCAGCTCCTTCATTCGCCGCGAAGGGGAGTCGCCACCGATCGAGACGATTTCCTCGATGGCCATGTCGACGTTCGACGACACGTAGGTCAAGGGATTGTTGATTTCGTGGGCGACGCCGGCGGCGAGGGTGCCGACCGAGGCCATTCGATCGGCGAAGACGAGCTGCTTTTGCAGCCGTTCCTCGGTGGCTCTCGCGGCACATTGAGCCGTGAGGTCACGGAACACGAGCACGGCGCCGTTCGTCGCCCCGTCGCCAGCTCTTATCGGCGCGCAGCTGTCCGCGATCGGGATCTCCGTCCCGTCTCGTCGCGTAAGGAGAGTTTGGCTGGGGAGCTTGACGACAGCGCCCTCTCGGACGGCCCGGGCGATGGGGTTCTCGACCGCGGCACGGCTCTCGCTGTTGATTATGGGGAGAACGTCGACTGGCGACCTTCCTTTCGCCTCATGGAAGGTCCATCCGGTGAAACGTTCTGCGGCCGGGTTCATGCGAACGATCGCGCCCGTGACGTCCGTGGCGATGACGCCGTCGCCGATGCTGTTGAGAGTGGTTGCGAGGCTCTCGGAGAGATCCCGAAGCGCTGCAGTCGTCGCTCTGGCCTCGGTGACGTCGCGAACGGCAGAATAGACGACCCCGCGTTCGACGACCGAGTCGGAGTGCCACTCGAGCGAGCGGTACGCGCCATCCTTGCCTCGGTACCTGTTGATGAACCCGATGACGGGGTGCCCCCTTTCCAATCGCGTCGCGGCCGCCACCGTGCGCTCACAGTCGGCGGGGTGCACGAGCTCGAGGCAAGGCTTGGACAAGAGCTCGTCGGACGACCACCCGAGCGCCTCGGTCCAGCCGAGATTGACCATCTTGAAGTACCCGTCGAATCCCGTGATGCACACCAGTTGAATGGCCAGCCTGAACAGTCTCTCGCGGTCGTGTTCCGCCACCCGCCGCAACGCGACGCCCATCGCCGTACGTTGCGCGACGAGGAGCCGACTCCTGAGCGCGTCTTCGCCCGAGGCCTCGAGGAAAAAATCGTCTGCACCTGCCTCGATGAGGTCGCGGACATTGTCCGGCCGCTCGCTGCCCAGCGCGACGATGACGGCGTCGGAGCAGGTTTCGGCGGCGCGAAGCAGCCGGCAAGAGGCTGCCAGGGCTTGCTTCGACTCCCCGCCGAGAATCACGAGAGACGGGCGCTGGTCGCCCATCACGGTCAGCGCCTCGGACGCATCCGCAGCTCGGAAGAGCGCAGGATCTCCCTCGGCGAATGCCCTGGTTGCGGCCGCTGCCGTCCCATCGGCCAAGGCGCAGAGCAGAATGTTCATGGCGTCCGGTCTGCGGGCTGCTGTTGCGCTCAAGTGGGGAGAACCATCAAGCAACCGCCATGCCGTATGCGAATAGACGAACTCCTGGAAATTACACGCTCTTGGAGTAGTTTGTGAGCGCATCCCGCGAACTCGAATGGCATCTTGCCAAAGTCGAGCTCTCCGACCTCCGAAGGTCGCGGCCGCTCAGGCGACGTCGCGAGGGGGTGCGGCGGAATGGACATCCACTAGGTCCGGCGGGGGCGGCGGCCTCGCGCTGAGCATCACCGCGATTGCGTCCCGTGTGCTTCGACGCATACATCGCCGTATCCGCGGCCTCCACGAGGGAGCGAGGCATCGGCATCTCTGCGATGAACTCCCCGACGCCGAAGGACGCGGTGATGCCGGCCGCTCCGCCGGACGCGAAGCGCGTCTCGATGCGCCTGCGGGCGCGCTCGGCGAACCTCATCGCGTCGGCGCCGGTCGTCTCGCGCAAGACGACGCAGAGAGCGTGAATGCCCTGCTGAGCTGCTGGGCGAGCGTACGATCTTCCCGGGTGGCCGCCGGGCGATCGTCCGTTCGGCGATCTAGCAGCGTGCTTTGCACCCCCCTCCCGCCGTCGTCGTTCTTCGGTTCCGAGGGCGGCCGCGCGAACAGCGGCGAATTGCTCTCGGGGTCGAGAGGCAGGGTGAACCGGAAGGTCGCCCCTTTGCCGACCTGGCTCTCGGCGCCGATGCGCCCCCCGTGGGCCTCGACGATCTGGCGGCAGATGTAGAGCCCGAGGCCGAGCCCGCGTCGCGACTCGTGGTCGATCTGCCAGAAGCGCTCGAACACGTGCGGCAACGACGTCGCGTCGATGCCCCGACCGCTGTCGTGCACGACGAACTCGACCTCCTGACCGCGCCGCGCCACATGAAGGTCGACCGAGCCCTGGGCGGGGGTGAACTTCATGGCGTTACCGAGCAAGTTCGAGAGCACCTGCACGACGCGATCGTGATCGAACGATGCGATGAGGGAAGGAACAGGAATCTCGACGTCGAACTTCACCCCTCGAGCCGCGAACAGGGGCTGATATGATCGGAGCACTTCGGTCACGAACTCGCCCACGTCGTATTGGGCGTGCGCGATGCGCAAAGTCTTGGATTCGATGCGCGCGACGTCGAGGAGATCCATCAGCAGCCGCTCCATGCGCGACGCCGCGCGCGTCACTTCGAGGGCATCTTCGCGTATCGAGGGATCGGCCGTCTCTTCGGCGATGACTTGCGCGTTGAGAACGATGACCGACAGCGGGTTCCGGAGGTCGTGCGTCACCATTCCAAGCACGTCCAGCCGGCGATCTTGCTCGCTCTGCGCGTCTGCAAGCGCGTGCTGCGTCTCGTCGAGTGCGCTCACGGCCGCGTCGGCCCGGTTCCGCTCCAGCGATAGCTGGTCGTCGGTCTCCTGCCGACGCGACTCCTGTCGTTCGCGATCGGCTTCACGATCCTGTCGTTCGCGTTCGACCACCGCGTCCGCGCGAAGGCGTTCCCGCTTGAACTGGGCGTCCACCAGGTCTCGCTCGGCTTTCTTGCTCGCGTCGACGGCCTGGCGCTCGAGCGCCAGGCTCCCGGCGACCGCCGGCGACCCGGTGCGTTCGTTCACACGGACGCGATCGGCGCCCTCACGGAGGGTCTTCAGGCGTTCATCGGCGGCGAGTCGATCGCGCTCGATGAGATCGTCGAGTGCGCGGCGCGCTCTGGCCGCGGCCAGCAGCCTGACAGAGTCGGTGTCGGCGCGCTCCGCGCCTAGGCTCGCGTCCGTTTGCGCACGCGTCTCGGCGATGTCTTTTCGAACTGATTCCATGTTCGGCGCCCCCCATGCTCTGCCGAATCCCCCCGCCCGTAGTGCCGCCGTCGTCGCGGATCTCGCCTGCCATTGGCCCATTCGTTCGGCCGACGGTAGCAAGCGGCGCCCGAAACGGTCGGATTGCACCTCCTGCCCTTGTAATCATCTTGCGGCGGACCGGCCCGATTCTTTGGCGGGCAGCGCGTGGGTTGTCGCCGGCGGACCGCGACGGCCGTGCCCGCTCGGCTAGCTCGGCTCGCAGGCAAGCGCGGCGGCGGACGCTCCTCGACCACCCGCGGCAGGCTAGACCGGCCGACTCAAGCGAACGCGCACCGTGCACGTCTTCGGCGGCAAGCGCGCGCGCCGAGCCGGCGAGCCCGTAGAGAGTGAGCCGGCCGAGGGCGGAGGAGAGGCGACCCCGATGTTCTCTACGCTTTGCCCGTCGCCTTCTTCCAGCTCGGGAGCTCGCTGATCTTGGTCCACCAGGCGCTGACGTGCGGATACTTCGCGAACGTCGCCTTGACCGGCGTGGCCATCGCGTACTCGATGTACGGCATGTAACAGACGTCGGCGAGCGACAGCTGCGCGCCGGCGAGGAACGGGCTCTTGGTGAGGCCCGCTTCGAGCACCCCGAGCGCCGTCTCGAGGCCCTTTCCGGCCGCTTCGAGCACGGCGGGCTCCTGCGGGCGCTGAAAGACGTGGTGGTAGATGAACTTCATCACGTGCGGCGTGAAGTTCGAGGTCTCGACGCTGATCCACTGCTCCATGAGAGCGCGGCCCTTGAGGTCGACCGGGATGAGGCTCCCGCCGACCTTCTCGTTGATGTAGCGACAGATCGCGCGCGACTCGTAGAAAGCGAACCCGTCGTCTTCGATCGCGGGGATCTGGCCGAAGGGCTGGCGGCTCAAATGCGGCTGCTTCTTGTGCTCGCCGGTCGCGAAGTCGACGACGGTCAGCTCGAACGGCGTCTTCGTCTCGGCGAGCGTCATGAGGACCTTGCGCGTACAGGTGCTCGCGGGGTGTCCGAAGATCTTGATCATGGGCGTGTAGCTCCTTCAGGGGTTTCGGCTGCGAAGCTATCACGCCCGTCCGGCCCCCGCGTTTGCCCGCGCGTCGCACCAGCCCGTCAGGACCGTCCTTTGCGCGCCGCTTGCCCGGGCCGCCTTGCGGGAGCGCGCGGGCGGCCTCATGTTCGCGCGATGGCAGCCTCACGCGTCGCGGTTGTCACCGGCGCCAATCGCGGCATCGGAGAAGAGATCGCCAGGCAGCTCGCGGCTCGTGGGCTCCATGTCGTCGCGACCAGCCGCGAGCCCGGCCGCCGCTTCGCGGTGCTCGACGTCGAAGACCGCGCGTCGATCGACGCGTTCGCGCGGTCGCACGCGGCCGCGGGGGTCGAGGTCCTCGTCAACAACGCCGGCGCTTCGTTCGACGGCTTCGACGCGAAGGTCGTGGCCCGGACGCTCGCGGTGAACTTCTTCGGCCCGATGCACCTGACCGACGCGCTCTTGCCTTCGATGCGCCCGGGCGCGCGCGTCGTGATGGTCTCGAGCGGAATGGGCAAGCTCGCACGCCTCGGGGCCGCGCTGCGCGCTCGCTTCGCAGATCCGTCGCTCGCGCGGGCGGGGCTGCTCGATCTCGTGAACGGCTTCGTCCGTGACGTCGGGGCAGGCACCCACGAGCGACACGGGTGGCCGTCGAACGCGTACAGCGTCTCGAAGATCGCGCTGAACGCGCTCGTCCGGGTGATGGCGCGCGAGCTCGCGGGCGACGCTCGCGGCATCCTGGTCAACTCCGCCGATCCCGGCTGGGTGCGAACGCGCATGGGGGGCCGGAGCGCGCCGTCGTCGGTCGAAGACGGCGCCAAGACGCCCGTCTACCTCGCGCTCCTGCCCCCCGGCGGTCCGACCGGTGAATTCTTCGCAAGCGAGCGCAAGACGGCGTTCTGAACTGAAGAGTCACGGAGGACGTGTCCCCCCTCGTTGCGATTTGCGCGCCCGCCCGCGCGCCGAACGAGTGCGCTTGGTCGGCGTGGGTCCAGTCGCCGCGCGATGAGTCGAACGCCGAAGCATGTGACGGCCTCTGGCGTGAATCGCTTCTTCCGGACCTTCAGGAGATCGACCGGGCGGTACCCGGCGCCCGGCCCCGGCGCGCATCGTCAACGCATTGACGATGCGTCACCCGGGCGTGGAAGAACGGGAGCAGGCGCAGACGGTTCCGAAGAGCGATTTGGCGCTCAAGGGTTCCCGCTTTCGGCCTTTCTCCGTCGCGTCCGAATCCCTGGCTATGCCTTCGATGCGAAGCTCTATGAGGGGTCATCGACGATCGTGTACGCCGGTTGGATTGCTACGGCGTCAATGCTCTGACGGCGCCGACACTCGTGGAGAGGTCGTGGGCGGCGGAATCGCCTCCACGCGAGGCGGGCTGGTACGCGGTACACAAATCGCAGGAGAGCCAGGACATGGTGGCGTGGGCCATCCGCGCCGTGCGGGTCGTTCGATGAACGCGCCTCCTGTTCGTTCGGCTTCTTCGTTGTTGTCTCGAGTCGATGCAGCCGCTTCGAACCAAAGCAACGAAGGGGACTCGTGACGAACGGTAAGATTCTCGTGGTCGACGACTCTCGCATGGTGCGTCAGCACGTCCAGCGCACCCTGACGGCTGCCGGCTTCTTGGTCTCGGAGGCCGCCGATGGCGTCGAAGCCCTGGAAAAGCTGGAGAGCGAGCCCGATACGAAGCTCGTCGTGTGCGACGTCAACATGCCGAAGATGAACGGCCTCGAGTTCCTCGAGCGACTGCGCTCGATGAACTCGTCGATACCGGTCGTCATGTTGACGACCGAAGGCGAGCCCGGCCTCATTCGTCGGGCGAAAGCGCTCGGCGCGAAGGGATGGATCGTCAAACCGTTCAAAGCCGAGCTTCTCGTCGCGGCTGCCGAGAAGGCTACCGCCTAGTCGACGGAAAGGGCGTGGGGGGGGGAACCGTCATGCGTGTCGTACTTCTGAACGATGGGGCCATCGAGCGCAGGACGATGGTCTCGGCGCTCGAGAGAGCCTCTCACGTGGTCGAGGCCGTGGCGGACCCGAAGGCCGCTCTCGAGGCGATCGCGCGCCTGTCGCCGCAGGTCGTGGTGGTCGGTGTTCCCGAGCAGGGAGGGGCCGCGCTCGTCCGGATGATCCGCGGCGCGGCCGCGGGGCAGGCGTACATCGTGGCCGTTCTCGACGGCACCGGCGGCGGTCGCGATATCTCCCCTATCCTCGCTGCGGGCGCGACGGACTTCTTGCGCCGCCCCGTCATGGACGCGGAGCTCGTCGAGCGCGTTCTGGCTCCGAAACGGCTCATCAGGTGGGCCAACGCGGTCACGCGTTCGGCCGTCTTCGATCTGTCGAGCCGTGTCGATATCATCCGGCTCCAGGTGTGGCGTTCGATTGGCTCCATCGTCGCGACCACCTTGTCCGAGATGTTCGGGCAGTCGCTCGCCGCGCGCGACGGCTGGCCGCCATGGCCGGATGGAGCCCTGCACACCGCGACGATTCCCATGGCGCTCGCGAGCGACGAGGTCGAGCTCCGCCTGTCGCTCGTCGCCGACCATGCGACGCTCGCGTGGATCTCGGAAGTCCTGCTCGGCGCTTCGCCCGCCGAGGCGGCGATGGTCGGCGACACCTTGCGCGAGCTGACGAATGTAGCGGGCGGCGCGCTGAAGCGCGCGGCCCTGCCGGAGAACGTGATGTTCACCACGGGCCTTCCGATCACCGACGGGCCCCCTGTTCTCTTCGCCGGCGAAGGGATCCAGAGTTTGACGGTGGCGAGCGAAGACGACAAGATCTGCTTCGGCATCGTCGCCCAGATCCGCCAACGCAAGAACGAGCAAGTCCCCTGTTCGGCCCTTCGCGAGGGAATGGTTGTAGTGAACGATCTCCGGAACGAGAGCGGGGCGCTGCTCGTGGCGGCCGGCTCTCGCTTGACCAGCTCGACGGCCGCACGTCTCGCGCAGATGCTCGGCCGGCGTCGCCACTTGATCGAGGTCCAAGGCGCGTGACCGTGGCGGCGGCGATCCCCGAGAGTTAGCCTTCTCTTAGCCCTGGTTTTGGCCTGGTCTCAGCCCGGTCTAGCGTGCCCCGCGCAGCACACGGGCGCCCCGGACCCCTCCCGCACGCGGGCCCACGCCCGCCCCGTGTGAAGGACCTGCACGAGGCCGAACGCGACGATCGCGATCCCCGCCGTCATCCGGACGGGCCTCACGCGCGCGGCGCGCGCCACGAACGCCGCCGCGGAGCCCATCGCGAGGAGGGTCGGAAGCGTGCCGAGACCGAAAGCGGCCATCGTGGCCGCGCCTCCGATCGCGGAGCCGCTGGTCACCGCGGAGGCGAGCGCGGCGTAGACGAGTCCGCAGGGCAGCCAACCCCAGAGCAGACCCAGGGCAAACGCGCCCGACGGCGATCGCACGGGGACGAGGCGTCGCGCGATCGGCAGTACGTGTTTCCACATCGGTTCGCCGATGCGCTCGATCCAGCGGAGCGCACCGCCGACGCCCGTCACGTAGAGGCCGACCGCGATCATCAGGGTGCCCGCGACGAACCGGAGACCGAGCTGGGCTCGTTCTACGAGGCCGAGCGAGGCGAGCGCAGCGCCGAGGGCGCCGGCGATGGCCCCGGCCGTGGCGTAAGAAGCGATCCGACCCGCGTTGTAAGCGAGGGTATAGGGGAGCTGCGCCCGCGGGCTCAGTCGCTTCGCGAGGGGGAGCGCCGAGCAACTCATGGCGACCACGCCACCGCACATGACGACGCAGTGGGTGCTCCCGAGGAAGCCCATGACCCACGCCGAGGCGAGCAAGAGGGGACTCATCGCGAAGGCCCGAGGAAGGTCGCGCTCACGACCTTCGCGTCACCGGGAGCGCTCGTGCGCCCGACCCGTACCCGTACCGGGAACTCGGACCTGAAGTGCCCGCTCGCCACCGTCAAGAACATGGGAACGCGAACGTCTCCCAGCGGCGGAACGATGACGGTCGGCATCGGCACGAGCGCGGTCATGCCCTCGGCGGGGTCGACGTCGATGCGGTACTCGACCGCCTCTGCCCGCTTGTTCACGAGGTGCACCTCGAGGCCGTTTCGCACGCCGTCCCCGTCGGTGGTGTACGGCTCGCCGGGGAGCCGGAGAAGCGCCGCCTCGAAGTCGCTACGGCCTCGCGTCGCGACGAAGGCGACCACCGCGCCGATGACCAGGAGCCCGGTGTAGAGCAGCACGCGCGGCCGCACGATGCGGCGAGGCTTGCCCGCGAGGCCGTCCATCGAGTCGTAGCGAATGAGCCCGCGAGGGCGATCGAGCTTGTCCATGACCTCGTCGCACGCGTCGATGCACGCCGTGCAGGCGAGGCACTCCATCTGGACGCCGTTGCGGATGTCGATGCCCGTGGGGCAAACGACGACGCAGCGCTTGCAGTCGACGCAGTCCCCCGCGCCCTCGGCTCCCTTCTTGCCCCTCGGTTCGCCGCGGCGCGCGTCGTACCCGACGACCAGCGAGTGCTCGTCGAGAAGCGACGACTGGAGCCTGCCGTACGGGCATAAGACGACGCAGACCTGCTCGCGGAACCAGGCGAAATCGAGATAGAGCACCGACGAGATGACGACCACCCACGCGAACGCCTCCGGGTGGGCACCGGGGCTCTGGCGGACCATCGCGAACGTCTTCGGGAGAGACACGAAGTAACTGAGGACGATGTGCGCGATGAGGAGGGACGCGACGCCGAAGGCGGCGTGGGACGCGACCTTGCGGGCGACCCTCTCGGCCGTCATGGGGCCGGCGTCGCGGCGCATCCGCTTCTCTCGCGGACCCTCGGTCCACCGCTCGATGCGGCGGTAGACGCCCTCGAGGAAGACCGTCTGGGGGCAGCTCCAGCCGCACCAGACCCGACCGGCGAGCGCAGTCGCGTAGACGAGCCCGAAGCCGATGCCCGAGAGCAGGAAGAAGAGCAGCCAGGTGTCCTGGGGGTTGAACGTGAGCCCGAAGAGAAAGAGCTCGTGCGACTCGACGTCGACGAAGAGCGCGGGGTGGCCGCCGACCCGCACCCAGGGCAGCGCCGCCCAGAGCCCGATGAGGAATGCGAACCCGACGCCGCGCGCGCGCTGGAAGCGGCCGCGCACGTCGGCGGGCTGGATCTTCTCTCGCCTTCCGTCGGTCGGAAGCGAGGCCGACGAGAACTCGGAAACGATAGGAAGGCGCACGGTCATGGCCGCCTCCTCACTCTTCGAGGGCGCCCTGAGGCGCCTTGCCACCGGCCACGTTCGCGTCGCGGATCGACAGCACGTAAGCGACGACGGTCTCGACGCGGTCCTCGCCGAGCTGCGGACCCCATGTGGGCATTCCCTTGGCGGGGACTCCATCGTGAACGGTGTGAAAGATATCGACGGGCTTGCTGCCGTGGAGCCAGTACGGATCTGTGAGGTTCGGCCCGATGTTGCCGCCCGCGTCGGCGCGGTGGCACGGAGCGCACGTGGCGGTGAAGACTGCCTTGCCTTGCGCGATGGTCGCCGGATCCTTCCCCAGGGTCGCCAGCATGGCGTCGTCGATCGTGCCGCGCTTGCGCGCCTCTTCGGCGTCGGCGGCGCGCTGCACCGCGACCTCGCGGGTGTAGGCCTGGAGCGGCGTCTCGATGGCGTCGAGCCGTCGCCCGAACCAGTAGACCATCGCGAAGACGATCGCCCCGTAGAGCGTCAGCTGCCACCAGAGAGGGAGCTTGTTGTCGTGCTCGATGATCCCGTCGTAGGCGTGGGCGTCGTGGTCGGCCGCGACCGGCTCCGGGCCGCGGGAGGAGCCGTGACTATCGGTGGTCATGGTCGTCTCCGAGGGGCAGGCGGGCCGCCATCTCCATGTCTTCTCGCGAGCGGGTCGCGGCGCGGATGGCCACCGCCACGAACACCGCCAGGAACAGGAACATCGCCGCGATCGGCAATACGAGCAGCGGAGACTGGACGAGCAGATCCTTGTACATGCGTCTTTACTTTCGTTCGGTGGGCCGAGGGTGCGTCATGGGGTCAGCGCGACGTCGGGGCCGCGCGCGGGCGGGGGGTGCTTGCCGAGGCGCTGCAGGTACGCGATGAGCGCGACGATCTCCGACTGCGCGTCGACTTCGGCGACGCCGTCGTCGCGCAGGTTCTTTGCGATCTCGGCGCCCTGGGCCTCGGCGTCGCTGCGCGCCGCGGCGATCTGGCGATCGTCGTAGGGAACGCCGATCGACTGGAGCGCGTGCATCTTCGTGGCGGTGCGCGCGAGGTTCACCGTGTCGGTCACGAGGCGCGGGAAGGGCGGCATGTTCGAGCCCGGAGAGACCGATCGCGCGTCGACGAGGTGGCGGTAGTGCCAGACGTTCGGGTACTTGTCGCCCTCGCGCGCGAGATCGGGGCCGGTGCGCTTGGAGCCCCACTGGAAGGGGTGGTCGTAGATCGACTCGGCCAGCGTCGATGGGTCGCCGTAGCGCTTCGTCTCGAAGGCGAAGGGCCGGATCATCTGCGAGTGGCAGTTGTAACAACCCTCGCGCACGTAGATGTCGCGACCCTCGAGCTCGAGCGCGCGGTACGGCCGGGCCTCGGCGAGGATCTGAGGGTCGTTCGGGGTCACGAGCAGCGTGGGCACGAGCTCGGCGACGCCGCCGGCCAGGACGGCGATGATCGTGAGCGACGAGAAGAGGAGCGCGCGGCCCTCGAGGAGCCGGTGCCAGCGCGGCCGCGACCGGTCGACGGCGAGGTGCAGGGCCGTCGTTCCGAGGACGGCCACGACGATCACGATGCTCGACAAGACGAGGCTCGCCTCGTTGTTCACGACGGCCATGGTCGCGATGAGGATCGTGACGGTCGTCACGAGGATGACGGGCTTTCCGAACAGGATCTCCGCCCACGGAGTCTCCCGAGCCACCACCCGCTCGACCACCACCGTGGCCTCTCCGTCGACGGCCTTTCCCGCGAGCGCGGTGCGCGCCAGGTTGTAGGCCATCATGAACATGCCGATGAGGTACATCGACCCGCCGATGAGGCGCATCCAGTACATCGGCCTTATGGCGTTGAGGGTCTCGACGAAATTGGGATACTCGAGCGCGCCGTGCGCGTCGGTCGCGCGCCACATCAGCCCCTGCGTGATGCCGCTCGTCCACATCGAGATGACGTAGAGCAGGATGCCGAACGTCCCGATCCAGAAGTGGGCGTCGGCGAGCTTCTTCGACCAGAGGTCGCGCCCGTAGAGGCGGGGGACCATCCAGTAGAACATCCCGGCGGCCATCAGCCCGTTCCAGCCGAGCGCGCCGGCGTGGACGTGGGCGATGATCCAGTCGGTGTAGTGCGCGAGACCGTTGACGCTCTTGAAGCTGAGGAGCGGCCCCTCGAACGTCGCCATTCCGTAGAACGTGAGCGCCGCGACGAAGAACTTGAGGACCGGGTCGGTGCGAACCTTTCCCCAGGCGCCCTTCAGCGTCAGGAGGCCGTTGAGCATCCCGCCCCAGCTCGGCGCCCAGAGCATGACGCTGAAGGCCGTTCCCAGCGTCTGCGCCCAATCGGGCAGCGCCGTGTTGAGGAGGTGGTGCGGCCCCGCCCAGATGTAGACGAAGATGAGCGACCAGAAATGGACGACGCTGAGCCGATAAGAATAGACGGGCCGGTCCGCCGCCTTCGGCAAGAAGTAATACATGATGCCGAGGATCGGCGTCGTCAGGACGAACGCGACCGCGTTGTGCCCGTACCACCACTGCACAAGAGCGTCTTTCGCCCCACCGAAGAGCGAATAGCTCTTGAACCCGAAGACAGGAATCGCGAGCGAATTGACGACGTGGAGCACCGCGACGGTCAAGATCGTCGCGATATAGAACCAGATGGCGACGTAGAGGTGCTTCTCGGTCCGGCGCGCGAGCGTCCAGAAGAACTGCACCGCGAAGACGATCCAGATGGCCGTGATCGCCAGGTCGATCGGCCACTCGAGCTCCGCGTATTCCTTGCCTTGCGTGATGCCGAGCGGGAGCGTGATGGCGGCGGAGACGATGATCGCTTGCCAGCCCCAGAAGTGGATCTTGGCGAGCAGGTCACTGGGGAGGCGCGCCTTCACGAGGCGCTGCGTCGAGTAGTAGATGCCCGCGAACATCATGTTCCCCACGAACGCGAAGATCACCGCGTTCGTGTGCAAGGGTCGGAGCCGCCCGTAGGTGAAGTAAGGGGGGAGATTGGCGTGCCACCACGCGAGCTGCAGAGCGACGAGCGCTCCGACGAGCATCCCGACGAGGCCCCAGACGACCGACGCGCCCACGAACCAGCGAGAGATCGAGTCGTTGTAGACGATGCGTCGAGTCTCGAAGTCTCCCGGGGCCGCAGCGAGCGATCCGGGAAAATCGGCGGCGGCGGTCATTTCTCTTGATCCTTCTCGAGCGGCAGGAGTGCGAGGCGATCGGCATGATCGAAGTCGCGCTGGCGGCAGGTGAACGCGAAGAGCAGCACCGACCCCACGACGAGGAAGAGGCTGACAAAGACCTGCAAGGTCACGATCTCCACAGGCGACTCCTCGGGGAAAGCGCCGCGACGGTCACGGCGATGGTGGTGAGTGAGCTCGCTGGCATGAGCACCGCGCATGCCAGCGGCGACATCCGGCCGGCCAGCGCCAGCGCCACGGTGATCGCGTTGTATGCGAGCGCGATCGTCAGATCGAAGTGCACGACCTGCGCGAGCACGCGAGCGCTGCGCAGCGCGAGGCGAATCGGAGCGAGCCCCGGAGTGACGAAGAAGAAGTCGGCGCGCGCCGGGACGAAGGGCCGGTCGACCGCGGGCGTTCCCGAGACCAGTGCGTGATCGAGCGCGAGCGCGTCGTTGACCCCGTCGCCCACGAAGAGCGTGTGCGCGGCGTCGTGCTGGTCGAGGAATCGCGCCTTCGCGCGGGGGTCGCGCGCGCCGAAGGCTCGCCCGCTCGGGAGACCGCAGGCCGCGGCCGCCGCGTCGACGCGCGGCTGGGCGTCGCCGCTGAGGAGCGAGACGTCGTAGCCATCGCTCGTCAGGGCGTCGACCTCTCGCCGCGCGTCGGAGCGGAGGCGCTCGGTCGTATGGAATCCCGCGACCAGGACGCTGTCGGCCGAGAGCACCACGTCGAACGAAGACGCGGCCTCTTCGGGGTTCGAGCAGGCCCATCGCGCGTCACCCACTCGCCAGATGCGGCCGTCGCGTTCGAGCTCGAGGCCGAGCCCGGCGCGCTCGACGACGCGCGCGGTCGCGTCGAGCGCCGCATGGCTGTCGAAGACGTCGCGGAGCGCCGCGCTCTTGGGGTGGGAGCTCCGGGCGACCATGTCGTAGAGCGCGCGCCGCGGAGCGATGGGCAAGAGGTCGATAGCCCGGGGGTTGCTCACGGCGAGCGCGCCGGTGGTCAGCGTCCCGGTCTTGTCGAAGACGATGTGGCGCACTTCGCGCGCGCGATCGAGGAAGCTCGACCGGCGCACGAAGAGACCGCGCCGCCGCAGGGCCGCCTGCACCATCTCGTAGGCCAGCGGGGTCGCGATGCCGAACGCGCACGGGCAGGTCACGATGAGGACGGCGGTCGCGACCGAGACGGCCCGCGAGACGTCGTGCGTCGCGGTCCACCACGCGACGAAGCCGCCAGCGGCCACCAGCAGGACGGACGCGATGTACACCCGCGCCAGGCGCTGCCACCACGAGGTCGCCCGCGCGCGGTCGTTCGCGTTCTCGATCGGCGCGCGCAGCAGCTCGCGGAGCGACGACGCCTCGAAGTCCGTGTTCGCGTCGAGCAGGACGGCCTCGGCCCCGACCGAGAAGGCCCCGGCGGGCACGACGTCTCCTGCGCCGTACGAACGCGGACGGCTCTCGCCGTTGATCCAGTCGAGCGAGAAGACGGCCGGCGAGCGCCCCTCGACGCGCGCGTCGACCGGGACCAGATCCCCGGGCGCGATGAGGAGCGCGTCGCCCTCGCGCAGCTCCTTGCAGGCCACGAGCTCGACGAGGTCGCCGCGCATGCGGCGCGCGAGGAGCCCTTCGGTCCCGTCGCTGGCGAGGAGCCACGCGCGGTTGCGCTCGATGACGCGCTCCTGGAGCCAGCGCCCGAGCAGCATGAGAGCGATGAACACGTCGAGCGTGTCGAAGTACGCGGCCTGCGAGCGATGCGCGACGTACGACTGCACGGACCCCGCGAAGGCGAGCGCGATCCCGAGCGCGATCGGCAGGTCGAGATGGAGGACTCCGGCCGCAGTCGCCCGCCACGCCGAACGAAAGAAGACCGTGCCTCCGACGAGCACGGCCACAGCGCCGAGCCCCAGGTTGAGGGTGGTGAACAGGGTGAAGAGCGGCCCGCGATCGAGCCCGGCGTACATCGCGATCGCGAAGATCATCGAGTTCATCGCGATGGCGACGCACACACCCATGCGCCAGAGCAGATCGGCCGAGGCCGGCGCCGCGCTCTTCACCGGCGGACCGAACAGGTACCCGAACCGCTCGACCCCGGCGATGAAGGCGCGGAGATCGAAGTCCGACCGCGCGAAGAGGTCGACCCGTCCGAGCGAGGGGTTCACGACGATGCGCTCCCCACCGCGCGCGCGCCCGAAGAGCTCATCGATGAGCCAGACGCATCCGACGCAGTGCAGGCCCTGAACGTCCAGGGTCACGCGAGCGTGGCCACCCCCGGCGCGCAGGCGGGCCTCGACGGCCTCCAGCCACTTGGTGTCGCGACGCTCGACGTGCCGGTCGGTGATGGGGACGCCGCGCGCCCCGCGAAAGCCGTAGTAGGCGTCCAGGTGCTCTGAATGGAGCAGGCCGTAGACGGCCTGGCAGCCCGAGCAGCAGAAGCCGGCGCGTCGGGCTCCGTCGACCGGGAGACCGCAGTGAAGGCAGGACCGGCCCGCGAACGCGGAAGAGGATTGGGCTGTGGCGACCATCGACGGCTGTCCTGCGCAACGGCCGTGCCGCGAAATTTTTCAGGCCGGCTCCGCGGTCTCCCGGCGGATCTGCTCGATGACGTCGTTCACGAACCGGTGTACGGAGGCCTCGGCGAATCGATGACCGATCGCGCTGTCGAGGACGCGTCCAACGGCGCCCAGAGGCGGCTGGTAGATCCCTTCGAACTCGACCCGCGTCTCGGCGAACGTCATGGGCGAGACCGAGAGCCTCGCCGACATCGATGGGAAGATCGCCGCGCGCTCCGCGGCCTTCCACGACAGGGCGACCTGGGTCACGGGGGGGAGGCCGCCGGCCCCAGGATCGTCCGGCTCTTTCGCGACATCGATCCGGATGTCGACGCCAACTTCGAGGCCCGCCGCTTGCGCGTGCAGCTCTGCGACGAGATCGCGCGCGCTCTCGCTTGCGGTCGTGGTGGCCCGCTGGAACAGCTCGTCGGCGCGGCTCAGCACGAGGCGGCGCACCGCTTCGTAGGGGCGATCGACGTATCCGTAGTAGCTCAATCGGCGAGGGGTGCTCATGGCGCCTGCCTCAAAGCAGATCCGGTGCCGAGCGACGGTTCGCCGCCGCTGCGACTTTCGCGCTTCGCGGCGGCGCAAGGCTTGCGCCGGCGCGCAAAAGCGGTCGCTGGAGTCGAGCGGTACGCCAGCGCGAACGCCACGGGAAGGCGAGGGCAAGCAAATTGCTGATGCAGCGGGCATGACCGCATCCCATCATCGCGTCGCCGTCTGGCTCGATCACCACGAAGCGCACTTCTTTCGAATCGAGTCCGATGCGTCCGAGGCGTCGACTCTCCCCGCCTCGCACCACCACGTCCGTCGCCACCCCGATCGGAACGCGGCCCACCCGGATCACCCGGACGACATGAAGCGCTTCTTTCGGGAGGTGGCCGCCGCCGTCGACTCGGCCGACGAGATCCTCGTGGTGGGCCCGTCGACGGCGAAGCTGCAGTTCGTCCGGTACGTGAACGCGCATGCCCCGAAGCTCGAGCCGAGGATCGTGGGCGTCGAGACCGTCGACCACCCGACCGACGCGCAGTTCGCAGCGCTCGCGCGCCGCTACTTCTGCGTCCCCGACCGGATGACCGGCCTCGTGCGGTAGGGAATATTGCGGTCCGACTCCCACGGCGGCCAGCTTTCCTCCCTCTGGCCCGGTCCCTGCTGAAGGGTCGGCCATGGTGGACACATGGCGACGAATCCTTTGAATCACGACGGCGCCCTTGTGCATCGCCTGCGCAAGAGTGCAGATTCTGCACCGGAGGTACGTATGGCAAGCGAGGCCGTGAGGCAGCGGGACGAGAGCCGAGGTCGAATCCTCATCGCCGAAGACGACGCGAGCACCCGCGAGGGCCTGGCGACGCTCCTCCGGGGGGAGGGGTTCGAGATCGACCTCGCTGAAGACGGCGAACAAGCGCTCGCGCGGCTCCAGGAGACGGCTCCGGACGTCCTGGTGACCGACCTGCACATGCCGGGTCTCGACGGGTTGCAGCTGCTCGAGCGTTCGCGAGAGGTCCTCCCCGACCTCGTCGTCGTTCTGGTCACCGCCTTCGCCGACGTCGACACGGCCGTCCAGGCCATGCAGAAGGGGGCGGAGCACTACCTCACCAAGCCCGTCCAGCTCGACGAGCTCCTGGTCGTCATCGATCGCGCCCTCGAGCGACGGCGCCTGCAGCAAGAGGCCACCGAGCTTCGCGCGCGCCTCAAGGACCGGCTCAGCTTCGACAACATCGTCGGGACGAGCCCCGCGATGCAAGCCGTCTTCGACGTCATCGAGCAGGTCGCGCCGACGAAGGCGAGCGTCCTCATCACCGGCGAGAGCGGAACGGGAAAGGAGCTCGCGGCCCAGGCGATTCACCAGAACAGCCCGCGCGCGAAGGCCCCCTTCGTGAAGCTCCACTGCGCCGCGCTCGCGGAGACGATCCTCGAGAGTGAGCTCTTCGGGCATGAAAAGGGCGCGTTCACCGGTGCCGTCGGCCGCCGCGAGGGCCGCTTCAAGCAGGCCGACGGCGGGACGTTGTTTCTCGACGAGATCGGGGAGATCTCGCCGAGCATCCAGGTCAAGTTGCTCAGGTTCCTGCAGGAGCGCACGTTCGAGCGCGTCGGCGGCAACGAGACGGTGAAGGTCGACGTGCGGATCATCGCAGCGACGAACCGCAACCTCGAGGCCGAGGTGGCGTCGGGCAAATTCCGCGAGGACCTCTTCTACCGTCTGAACGTGGTCAACATCGAGATGCCGCCGCTACGAGCCCGGCCGAGCGACCTCTTGCCCCTGGCGACGCATTTCGTGCAGCGGTTCGCCAAGGAGAACGGCAAGCACATCGACGGGTTCGCCGAGGACGCGATCGAGCGCATCGGCGCCTATCGCTGGCCGGGCAACGTCCGCGAGCTCGAGAACATCATGGAGCGCGCGGTCGTGCTCTGCGACGGTCGCTTGCTCACGGCCAAGCACCTGCCCGCGGGCGTGGGCGCCGCCACGCGAGCGGGAGTGCGGATCCCGGGCTCGACGATGGACGAGATCGAGCGCCACGTCATACTCTCGACGCTCGAAGCGTGCGGGGGCCGCACCGGTCAAGCGGCGCAGATGCTCGATATCAGCGTTCGCAAAATTCAATACAAGCTGCACGAATACGGGATCGTCTTCCAGCGGACGACGGTGAGCAAGCCGCCGGAGTCCTGAACTGGAGGAAAGACGCCGATGGCGCCGCGCCCGGACCAAGTGAAGACCGACCTGCTTCGCCCCGGGGCGTTCGCCGCCATCGCGCCGGCGTGCAGCGTCTCGCTGATCGAGACGCACATCTCCTGGGTATTCGTTCTCGACCGCGACGTCTTGAAGGTCAAGAGGCCCGTCGACCTGGGCTTCCTCGATTTTCGCTCCTGCGAGCAGCGGCGCCTCGCCTGCGAAGAGGAGGTCCGGCTCAATGCCCGCCTCGCGCCCGGCGTCTACCGCGGCGTCGTCCCCGTCACGCTCGAGCTCGACGGACGCTGCGTCGTCGGCGGGCTCGGCCTCGTGGTGGACTGGGCCGTCCACATGGAACGTATGTCCGACGCGCGACGCGCGGACCACTTGCTCGGCGAAGGGCAACTCACGCCGCGGCGCATCGACGCCATCGCCGCGACGATCGCCGAGTTTCATCGGGACGCGCGCTCCGACGCGGAGGTCACGCGTCTTGGCGACCCCGCCGCGATCGCGCGCAACGTCGAGGAGAACTTCGACCAGACGCGCAGCTCTCTCGGGCGCTACCTGAGCCCCCAGGAGAGCGAAGAGATCGTTCGATGGCAGACCCGCTTCGTGCGCGACGAGCGCGAGCGCTTCATGAAACGGATCGCCCAGCGGCGCATCGTCGAGGGTCACGGAGATCTGCGACTCGAGCACGTGTACCTCGAGGAGAGCGGCACGATTCGCGTGCTCGACTGCATCGAGTTCAACGAGCGCTTTCGCTACGCGGACGCATGCGCCGACATCGCGTTCCTTTCGATGGACCTCGCGCGGGCCGGGCGCGTCGATCTCGCCGAGCGCCTGCTCGCGGCGTACGCGCGGGAGGCCGACGACTACGAGCTCTACTCGGTCGTGGATTTCTACGAGAGCTACCGGGCGTTCGTGCGCGGGAAGATCGCCGCCATGCTCGAGAACGACGGCGGCGTCGAGCCGGCCGCGCGAGAGCGCGCGGCGAAGGAGGCGCGCCGCTATTTTCTCCTGGCGCTCTCGCGTGGCCGCCCGTCGCTCGTCAACCCGATCGTGATCGCCGTTGGCGGCGTGATCGCGTCGGGCAAGAGCGCCGTGGCGAACCGCCTAAGCGGCGAGCTCGGCGCGCCCGTCATCGAGGCCGATCGCACACGCAAGGCGATGCTCGGTGTACCCCCCCTTCGACGGCTCGAGGGTCCGGCGTGGAGCGGGGCTTACGACGAGCCCATCAGCGACCAGGTGTATGCCGAGCTCCTTCGTCGCGCGGCGATCGTCGTGGAATCGAGGCGCCCGGTAATCCTCGACGCGTCGTTCCGGTCCGCGGCCCTTCGCCGCGCCGCCCGCGACCTCGCCGCGTCGCGCGGCGTCCCGTTCCGGTTGATCGAGTGCCGCGCGACCCCCGAAGTGTGCCGCGAGCGGCTCGTCGCGCGCGAGCGCGAGCCCAGCGTCAGCGACGGGCGCCTGGCCATCTTCGACGCGTTCTGCGCCCGGTTCGAGCCCATCGTCGAGCTGCCCCCTGGCGAACACATCGTTCTCGACACGACCGCGGCACTCGACGACACCGTCGACGAGCTGCGCCGGCGCCTCTTCGACTGAACGGTCAGCGGGCAGAACCGACGCGCAAGTCGTGCGCGGCCGCGCAAGTCTGTCGCAAGCCTGCCGTGCGATTGCCGCTTCGATGCGGCGATGAGCGCCCTGTGCGGTCCGGCACGAGATCTGCTGACGTCATGCGAGACAGCGACAGGAGGCTCGCCATGACGCATCCCGCCCTCACCCAGGCCACTGAGGACGTCAAAACCGAACTGGAAAAGAGCGCCAAGGCGCTTTGCGAACTGCGCGACGAAGTGCGATTGCAAGTGCATCTCGGGGGCCTCGAAGCGATGTACGAATGGCACCGGCTCGAGCGGCGCCTTCAGGCCACGCTCGAGCAAGCCACGAAGGACTTCTCCGACGCCACGCGGACGGCCGTCAGCGAGGTGACCGACGCCATTCGCCGCCTGCGCGAAACACTGGACTGATGCGCGACAAGCGCGAGCAGGGCGCGCTCGAGCTTCCCGCCGACACTCGGGCACGAAACAATGCATCTTTGATGGAGCACCTCATGAACAACGCCAATGCCACGGACCGTCGTCCGTTCGTCATCGTCTTGGGTCTCGACCTCATCGACACCAAGTCGAGCGGATACGCCCTCGACCAGGCGGCGCGTGTCGCTTCGCGAATCGAGCCGAGCCAGGTGCACGCCGTCTACGCTATGCCCAAGGACGCATCGGACGCGGTCGTGCGCGAGGCCGTCGGGCTCTCGCACATGTACGTCAACGAGAAGGTCGCGGCCCTCGGAATCGCGGGTCCCGTCTTCAGCGTCCACGTTCGCCGCGGCCTCGCCCCCGGCGAGATCGTGCAGGTCGCCGCCGACCTGGCCGCCGACCTCATCATCGTCGGGACGCACAAGGCCCCGCATCTCAAGTCCCTCTTCGTGGGTTCGACTGCCGAGCGCGTGATGGCGAACGCAGTTTGCCCCGTCCTCGTTGCCGGCCCGCGACCCCCGCCGGAAGCTCCCCACGTCATCGTGATCGAAGCGCCTTGCCCGGACTGCGTCCGGCGCCGCAACGAGACGGGCAATCGCGAGTTCTGGTGTGAGCAACACACGGCGACCCAGTTTCTGCGCCGTCACGTCTACTCGTACTCGAGCGACACGCCCTTCGCGTCGGCCGACATGTCGGTCGGCGCGGGCGGCGACGGAGCGTGAACGCCGCCCGGGCGGTGAGGTCCCCGCTCCTTCTGGCGGCCTTGGCCGCGCGCTCCTGGTCGACGACGACGGCTTCCTGGTCACGATGGTCAGCGATCGCAGCGCTTGCCTCTGCGCGTATACGCAGGGCAAGCCCCTCGCGGACATCGCCGTGACCTCTGTGGCCCCGAGGTCGTTTCGGGTGGCGAGAGCCTCCAGATGATGAATCAAGGCCACGGCTGTTCGATCATGGAGGCGACGAACTGACG
>OCTA010000132.1_pt1 | contig 70296 bp, 51 predicted proteins | sample 1538991 | NCBI WGS metagenome assembly OCTA01 (sample SAMEA3539302, study PRJEB22396) | soil metagenome | biome: tundra; feature: field; material: soil | place: USA | collected 2010-05 | depth 0.15 m
GCCACCTCCGCCACCGCCACCGGTTGCCGCTCCTCCACCTCCAGCACCGCCTCCGCCGGCCACGGCGCCACCGCCGCCACCGCCTCCGCCACCGACGCCCCCGCCCTACATTCCCTGACACGCGCCGCTGCCTGTGAACCTCTGCCGCGCGGCCCACCTCGGACCGCGTAAGCGCCACAAGTCGAGCCGGTGCAGCTGTTTTTCATGTAGACTGCATCGGTTTTCGAAGCGTCACAAAAGTCTGCGCAGGAGCGCGTTCATGTTGAAAATCAGATTGCACGACTCACTAGCCTTGCTTGCCACCTTAACCTTGTCGATCGCGATGCTGGCATTCGGTTCCGGCTGCTCAAGCAGCGGCACGGTAGGTACTGGTCCGGCCGATGACTCGGGACCAGGCGGCACGAGCGACGTCGCGTCCTGGTCGCTACCCGAGACCAGCGTCTTTATTCCCATCGATGGAGGCGGCGCTTGCCTTACGAGCTGCAACGTCGCGGGCTGGCAGTACTGCGGTGTCATCGGCAACAACTGTTCGGGAACCCTGGACTGCGGCATCTGCCCGACCGGTCTATCATGCGTCAACGGCACCTGCACAACGGCCGCTGGCTATGATGCCGGGGCACTCACGTCCTGCAAGGTGACCGGCGGAACCTACTGTGGAGACATCGGCGACGGCATCGGCGGAAAGCTGTCCTGTGGCGCCTGCCCGACCGGTTGGTCCTGCACGAAAGGCCTGTGCACCGGGGATCCTGCAACGTGTGTCCAGCGCGCGTGCGGGACCGGAGCGAGCAAGTACTGCGGCACCATCGGTGATGACTGCGGCCACGCCAAGGACTGCGGCACCTGCGCCGCCGACCAGGTCTGCACCAACAATCAGTGCGTCCCAGCCACGGGCTGCCTGGCCACGACCTGCACCCCGACCGGCGGGCAGTACTGCGGCGGTCTGCTCGGCAACGGCTGCGGCGGATCCATCACCTGTGGCGATTGCACTACGCCCGGCTGGACTTGTCAGGATCACCTGTGCAAAGGCGGCGCCGCGTGTCCCCGCGTTGCTTGCGGAGTCGGGGCGGGCAAGTACTGCGGCACCATCGGCGATGGCTGCGGCGGCAGCAGCGATTGCGGCGCCTGCATCGCCGGCGAGGTCTGCAAGAACAACCAGTGCTTGCCCGCGAGCTGTGCACCTCTGACTTGCAACCCAATCGGCGGCCAGTACTGCGGCGGCCAGCTCGGCGACGGCTGCGGCTCCGTACTCAACTGCATCGCGGCCTGCCAGGCGGGCTGGAACTGTGTCGATCACCTATGCGTGGGTGGCTTGACCTGCCCACGGCTCACCGCCTGCACCAACGGCACGCCCTTCAACTTTTGTGGCGATGTCGGCGACGGTTGCGGCGGCATCCTCCACTGCGGCAGCGACTGTGCCGCCGGCCAGATCTGTGACACCAAGACCGGTCTGTGCAAGGGCGATACGACCTGCATCCCGGCTACCTGCAACAACGGATCGCTGTTCAACTACTGCGGCGACGTGGGCGATGGCTGCGGCGGCACCCTCCACTGCGGCAACGACTGTGCCGTCGGCCAGGTCTGTGACGCCACGACCGGTCTGTGCAAGGGCGACAAGGACTGCGTGCCCGTGGCGTGCGACAACGGAAGCCCGTTCAAGTACTGCGGAGATACTGGCGACGGCTGCGGCGGCGCCCTCCACTGCGGCGACGACTGCGCCGCCAAACAGGTTTGCGGCTCGGATGGAATCTGCAAGGGTGACTCAAGCTGCGTCCCCCGCACCTGCAAGAACGGCACGGCTTTCAACTACTGCGGAGATATCGGCGATGGCTGTGGCGGCAGTTTGCCCTGCGGAACCAAGTGCGCAGCTAACCAGGTGTGCGGCGTGGACAGTTTGTGCAAGGGCGACTCCACCTGCGTTCCCATGACCTGCGATAATGGGACGCCATACAAATACTGTGGAACCGTCGGTGACGGCTGCGGTGGCGCGCTCGTGTGCAGCAGCAATTGTGGCACCGGAAAGATCTGTGACCCCACCACGGGATTGTGCAAAGGCGACATTACCTGCACGCCGGTGTCCGTGTGCACCAACGGGACGCCTTTCAACTACTGCGGCACCATCGGCGATGGCTGCGGCGGCAGTCTGCAATGTGGAACCACCAACTGTGGCAGCGGCAAGGTCTGCAACACCAGCAAGAGCCTGTGCAAGGGCGACGCAACCTGTGTTCCGGTGAAGTGCACGACAGACGCCGGTGGCCAATATTGCGGTGGAACGATCGGCGACGGCTGCGGTGAGTCCGTCACCTGCACCGATCCGTGTCCGAAACACACAGTTTGCAGCAATAATGTTTGCGCCTGCGATGGCAGCCTCATCTGTCAAATCGCAAGCTGCACAACCGGTGGCCCGACCACCATCAAGGGCATTGTGTACGACCCCGCGGGCGTGAATCCGCTCTACAACGTCATCGTCTATGTCCCCAACACAACCCTCGATCCCATCACCCACGGCCCGACCTGCGACCAGTGCTCCACACCTTCTGGCGATCCCGTTGCAATCGCCACTTCGGCCGCCGACGGCAGCTTCACGCTGACCAATGTCCCGAATGGAACCAACATTCCCATCGTCTTCCAGCTTGGGAAGTGGCGCCGCCAGGTGAAGATTCCGACGGTGACTGCCTGCCAGGAGAACGATCTTCCAGCCACCCTCACTCGCCTGCCCAAGAACCAGAACGACGGCGACGCCGGAACGGTTTCGCTGCCCAAGATCGCCATCGCGGCAAGCAGCGCGCATCCTTGCACAAAGAACCCGGGGGGCGGCAATGATATCTGCGACAACACCGTTGCCGAGCGCTTGCAGTGCCTCCTGCGCAGGATCGGGGTCGATACTTCGGAATTCACGCTTCCAGGCGGCACGGGTTCGGTTCAGCTCTACAACCAGACCAAGGTCGAGGCCGACACGTGCAATCTCGTGGCAGGCTCGGCGGCGACCTATCCCGACGCCACGGCCAACCTGTGGGACAGCCAAGCGCACCTCAACCAATACGACATGCTCCTACTGAACTGTGGAGGCTCCCAAGGTGCCAATGCCGATGCATCTGTAGGTCCGTCTGCCGCCAATGGCACTTACATTCCCTATCCCGGCGCGCCCAACCGCTTGAAGGCCTACGTAGACGCTGGCGGACGCGTCTTTGCCGAGCACTACCACTGGGATTGGATCAGATCTTTCACCAACTACCCATCGGTCTTCGGCGAAGTCGCCACGTGGTACACAGGCACGCCCGGTGTTATCGGAACCGCGCCACGGAACACGCAAGTGGACACGAGCTTTCCGCGCGGCGTAGCGTTCGCAAGCTGGCTGAAGAACGTGGGGGCATCTGCAACAACTGGAATCCTCCCCATTTCAGCAGGTGTGAAGGGATCCGCCATCGACCAAATCAACCCGCCCTCGCAGCGCTGGCTCTATGAGCCGGTGAGTACCACAAATCTGACTGGCCCGGCCCAGTACACCCACTACTTCAGCTTCAACGCGCCGGTTACCGCGCCGGTGGCCAATCAGTGCGGCCGCTTCGTGTACACCGCGTTGCACGTGAGCGATTCCACCTCCACTGGATTTCCTGGCGATCCGGCCACGAGCGGAGGGAACACCTTCCCCGGCTGCTGCGCCGCCCGAACCGCCTTGTCGGCGCAAGAGAAGGCGCTTGAGTTCATGATTTTCGACCTCTCCGCTTGTCCGACAACCATCGATTTGGTGCCACCGCCGCCGCCGCCATCAGCGGCGCCGCCACCGCCTTCGCCGCCTGCAGCGTCGCCGCCACCGCCTGTGTCGCCGGGTGCGCCACCACCGCCACCCGCGCCGCCGCCGCCTGCGCCGCCGCCGCCTGCGACCATGCCACCCGCGCCGCCTTCCCCGCCGGTGCCACCACCGCCACCGCCACCGCCACCTGTGGTGGCGCCACCGCCACCGCCGGCGCCACCTTCGCAGAACATACCACCGCCGCCACCACCGCCACCACCGCCACCTCAGGTGATCTTCTAGCTCGCGGAACCAACGAACCAGCGAGGAGCCGCAAGTGCAGGCTCCTCGCTCACGCCTGGGAAGCTCAGCTTAGCCGAACAAGCGCGCCACGGCCCGCCACATCCGACCGAATAGTGTCGGCCTGGGTTTGCGGGCCGAAGAGGCAACCTTGGCGGCGCTGGGCACAGCCGCCACGTGCGGGTCAGGCGATTTTCCGTCCTTGGTGTCCTTGGCGTGCGGCGGGGCGTCTTCCGCGTTGGCCGCAGTCTTGTGCTTGAGGGCTTCATCGACACGGGCAAGAACTTGCCGGGCTTCCTTCTCGATATTCGACAGCGCGCCAGCATCCAGATTCAGCTTCGCGCACGCGGCGACGAACACTTCTTCCTCGTTGCCATCGCAGACACCCGCGCCGAGATCCATGGAGAAACCAAACTTCGTGGACAGGGTGTCCGCGACCGCCACCACGGCCGAAAGCAGTGGCGCCGTGGTGACGGCCGCCCTGCCGTGATGGTGAGCCACGACCTCGGCGACCTCGTCCGGCAACTTCCACTGCCGCACCAGCATCCCGGAAACGTCTTCGTGGATCTGCCACACCACCTCGCTCAGGACGGCGGGTTCGAGCGCGGGTTCGCTCTTGCGGCGCTCCCCGAGCACGATGAGGATCGCCGCGATGCCGATGTCGTGCAGAAGTCCGCACAGAAATGCATGTTCGGAATCCTGCCCGACGCGGGTGGCGATCAGGCGGCACAGATTTCCACTCGCAGTGCTGTGCCTGCGCAGCTGTTCCATCATCCCCGAATATTCCGCCGAGCGGAACACGCGCATGTGCAACGCGATCTCGAAGACAACCTCAGCTAGATTCTTGAGCCCAAGGCGCAGAACGGCGCTACGCAGGGAGGTCTCGGAGTCGCGGCCACGAAAGATGGGCGAATTGGCCACCCGCAAGACATGCGCCGCCAGCATCGGATCGTGTTCGAGGACGACGACAAGCTTCTCGGTGTCGATATCCGGGCGACAGGAAAGGTCGTGGATCTCGAGCGCCACGCTTGGAAGCATGGGCGGCTTGTAGTCTGGCGATCCAAACACACCGCGCAGTCCTTCAGACACCCGCAGCACCGACGCCAAGGGCATGGATGCGCGTTGAGCCGTCGCAACATCGGTATTCGCGCGGACGTTTGGGGCATGAGGCTTCGCCGAAGACATGTCGCCTCTAGGACATCGTAAGTCCTTGCCGCAATCTTGAGCCGCCGTGTGGCGGAATGTCGAGATCGCACGCAGGGCGACGCAGTAGCAATACCGCCGTCCGGGACATCCCAGATCGGCGGGGTATGCTTTTGCCTAGGAGATAACCCATGGACAAAACAGAAAAACTCTCCCTCATCGCCCGCTACGAGTCGTCCATCGACCCGCTTATCGATTTCGTGAAAAGTGCCACCACCGCAGTTGTTGATTTCAGGCCCAATTTGCCTGGCGCCTGGAGTATTCGCGACCACGCTGTCCACTTCTTGGATGCGGATACCTTCGCCTATGGCCGTCTGCGCTTGGCTGTCACCCAGCCGGGGACGGAGGTATTCATGTGGAACGAGGAGGCCTGGCAAGAGCGGGCCAAGTACGAGACGGCGGACGCGCTCGCGTGCCTGGAAGCCGCGCGCGCGCTTCGCCATGTGGTCTGCGCCATGGCCAGAGCGCTCGTGGATTCGGACTGGGAAACCTTCTACGTCCGCCATTCCCAGCGCGGACGGATGAACCTGGCGGATGTCTTCAAGCTCTACACCGATCACGCCCAGTTCCACTTGAGCTACTTCCGCCGCAACCTGGACGCGTTCAAAGCCGCAGCGGCGTAGCTGGCAACCACAAAAAAGGACTCCTTAGGTCTTCTACCCCTGGCGTCAGGGGCGAGCCTGGGGCATAACCCATCAGATCGATGCGTATTCCCCCACTCGACCCCCAAAACACCCCGCTCTCGGGTCCGCAAGCAGCTCAGTTCAACACCTTTGCCGCCAGCTTGGCGCCCGATCAGACTGCTTGGCTGCTGGGCTATCTAACCGCGAGCCAACAGCTTCAACGAGGCCAGGCCACCGCTGCGGGAGCCCAAGGCACGGCTGACCAGCAGCTGACCGTGCTCTTTGCCTCGCAAACGGGCAACGCCGCGAAGGTGGCGAAACACCTATCCTCCGCGGCCACCGGAGCGGGTATCCACGCCGTCGCGGTCAGCGTGGCCGACTACAAAGCCGCGAACCTGCGCAACGAGCGCCACTTGGTGCTGATCTCAAGCACGCAGGGCGAAGGCGACCCGCCGGACTCGGCGGTCGAGTTTCACCGTTTCCTCTTCGGCAAGCGAGCGCCACGCTTGGAAGGGCTGCGCTTTGCCGTACTCGCTTTGGGCGACTACAGCTACGCGAATTTTTGTAAGGCGGGGGCCGATTTCGACGGACGCCTCGAAGAACTCGGGGCCAAGCGCGTGCTCGACCGTGTCGACTGCGACGTCGAATTCCAGAACGCGGCGGATGCGTGGCAAGGGCAGGTGATCGAGGCTTTCAAGAATCTCCTTCCTGTAACAGAGCCAGCGCCCTCGCCCGCGGTGCCCTCGTTGCTGGCGGAGGACACCGGCTACGACAAGGCCCGGCCCTTCTCGGCCGCGGTACTTGAGCGCGTGAACTTGAACGGCCGCGGCTCGGAGAAGGAAACCTTTCACCTCGAACTTTCGCTCACGGGATCGGGCATCACCTACCAGCCTGGCGACGCCCTCGGCATTCTGCCGCGCAATTCGCCCACGTATGTCCGCGAGATCATCTCCGCGGCCCACCTCGCGCCCGATGCCAGTGTCGGTGTGGACGGGAAGGAACGGCCGCTCCTCGACGCCCTTGGCGACACCTTCGAAATCACCACCATCACCCGTCCATTCGTGAAGGCCTACACGAGCCAAACCGGATACGCGGAGCTGGCCGCTCTGCTCGAAAAGGGTCAGGAAGCGGGTTTCCAGGAATACGTCCATGGCCGGGAGATCATCGACGTGCTGCTGGGCTTTCCGCCAGGCGATCTCGGGGCGCAGACCTTCGTTGCCATGCTTCGCCGCCTGCAACCGCGCCTGTACTCCATCGCTTCAAGCTTGCTCGCCCACGAGGAAGAGGTTCATCTGCTCGTCGGACTCACCCGCTACGAAAGCCACGGGCGCGTGCGCGAGGGCGTGTGCTCGTCCTTCGTGTGCGAGCGCCTGGGCGAGGACGAACCCCTGCGCGTCTATCCCTCGCCCAACCCCAACTTCAAACTGCCCGACAACCCCGATGCGCGAATCATCATGATCGGGCCGGGCACGGGCGTGGCGCCATTTCGTGCGTTCGTCGAGGAGCGCGAGACCCTGGGCTGCCGCGGGCGCAACTGGCTGTTCTTCGGCGACCAGCACTTCGCTACCGATTTTCTCTACCAGGTCGAGTGGCAGCGCTGGCACAAGTCCGGGGTGCTTTCCCACCTGGATGTGGCCTTCTCGCGCGACCAGGCCGAGAAGGTCTACGTGCAGCACCGGATGCGCGAACGCGGCCGCGACGTGTATGCGTGGCTGCAGGACGGCGCGCATGTCTACGTGTGCGGCGACGCCGGCCCAATGGCGGCCGATGTCCACGAAGCGCTGATTTCGATCGTCAGCGAGGAAGGCGGAAAGAGCCGCGAGGCCGCCGTGGAGTACGTTGAGAATCTCCAAGCCGGCAAGCGCTACCAGCGAGACATCTACTGAAATTCCCTGCCGTGGCGGGCGGGAAGCCCGCCTGCGCGGCGAAGCAAGGACAACCATGAGCGATGAAAAGCAGCCTGCCCCAGGCAGCAGCGAAAACGAATACTTCAAGGATGCGAGCAATTACTTGCGCGGCACCATTGCGCAGGGACTGCGCGACCCCATCACGGGCGGCATTGCGCCTTCCGACCAGCAGCTCTTGAAGTTTCACGGCATGTACCAGCAAGACGACCGCGATGTCCGCCTCGAACGCCAACGGCAAAAGCTGGAGCCGCTTCACACCTTCATGATCCGCATCCGCATGCCGGGCGGCGTGTGCACGCCGGCGCAGTACTTGGAAATCGACCGCCTCGCTCGTGCCCATGCGGGCAGCACCCTGCGCTTGACTACGCGGCAGACCATCCAGCTTCACGCCGTTGCCAAGCGCCACTTGCGCCCGACCATACAAGCCATCAACAAGACCTTGCTCGACACCATCGCCGCCTGCGGGGACGTGAACCGCAACGTGATGTGCAACCCGAATCCACTATTGTCGTCGCTGCACGGGGAAGTCTACGGGTGGGCCAGACGCATCAGCGAGCACCTTTTGCCCCGCACGCGCGCCTACCACGAGATCTGGCTGGGCGAAGAGCTGGTCGCGGGCGGCGAGCCCGCCCTGGACAGCGAACCCATCTACGGCAAACACTACCTGCCACGCAAATTCAAGATCGCGGTGGCGGTTCCGCCCAGCAACGACGTCGACGTCTTCGCCAACGACCTTGGCTTCATCGCCATCGCCGACGGCGAAAAGCTGGCTGGGTTCGACGTCACGGTGGGCGGTGGCATGAGCCTGTCGCACGGTGAGCGGGCGACCTATCCGCGCCTGGGTGACGTGATTGGCTTCTGTCCTGCCGCCGATGTCCTCGTGGTGGCCGAGGCGGTGCTAACCACGCAGCGCGATTTCGGCGACCGCAAGAACCGCAAGCACGCCCGCCTCAAATACACCATCGACGACCGTGGGCTGGACTGGTTCAAGGCCGAGGTCGAGCGCCGCCTGGGCCACGCGCTGGCACCGGCGCGGCCATTTGTCTTCGACGGCAATGGCGATCGCTATGGCTGGGTCAAGGGCGTGGGCGAGACCTGGCACTTCACGCTCTTCATCATGAATGGCCGCATTCGCGATCAGGGCGACCGGCAACTGCTCACGGCCCTGCGCGAGATCGCGCAAGTTCACGACGGGGATTTCCGCCTCACCGGGAATCAGAATCTGATGATCGCCAACGTGAGCAAGGCGAGCAGGCGTCGCATCGACGGACTGCTCGACCACTATCGGCTCAAGGATGGCCTGGCGCAAACCGGCTTGCGGCTTTCATCCATGGCCTGCGTGGCCCTGCCGTCGTGTGGCTTGGCCATGGCCGAATCCGAGCGCTATTTGCCCAGCTTGCTCGACAAGTTGGATGCCGTCATGCGGGCAGCCGGTTTGGAGAAGGATCCTATCGTCATTCGCATGACCGGGTGCCCGAATGGCTGCGCCCGTCCCTACCTTGCCGAGATCGCTTTGGTAGGCAAGAACCTTGGCAAGTACAACCTCTACTTGGGCGGCGGCTTCGTCGGCGACCGGCTGAACAAGCTCTACCGCGAGAACCTCGGCGACGAGGAAATCGTGGCCGCGCTGGAGCCCATCCTTCATCGCTACGCGTGCGAGCGAAACCCCGGCGAGCGCTTCGGCGACTTCGTCATCCGCGCCGGCTACGTCAAGGCCACGCGGCAGGGCAAGGATTTCCACGACTGATCCGGTAGCCCAAACTGAACCGCCAAAAAGGTCAAGGTGCCCACCGGCGACTCAGGTATTCTGCGCGCATGTTGCCAGCGACATCACCCGCACCGAAGAAGCGGCTGCTCATCTTTGTCATTGCCTACCGCGCCGAAAAGACGCTGACCTGGGTGCTGTCACGAATCCCGGCGGAGATCTTTCAAGACCTTGAGTGCGAGATCCTGGTCGTGGACGATGCCTCGACAGATCGCACATTCGAGATCGGGCATGAGTGGAAGGAAGCCCATCCCGATGTCGTCGTGACCGTCCTACGCAATGACTACAACCAAGGCTACGGCGGCAACCAGAAGGTTGGCTACACCTACGCCATCGAGAACGGGTTCGATTTCGTTGCCATGGTGCATGGCGATGGCCAGTACGCGCCCGAAGAGCTTCCGCGTCTGATGCAGCCCCTGACCAGCGGCGAGGCCGATGTCGTGCTCGGGAGTCGCATGATGGCGAGAGGCGCCGCGCTCAAGGGAGGGATGCCGCTTTACAAATACGTGGGCAACCGGATCCTCACCAGGCTGCAAAACTATCTCCTCCAAGCCAGGCTGACAGAATACCACAGTGGCTTTCGCCTATTCGCGGTCGCGGCTCTCAAGGCACTGCCCTTTCGGCTCAACACGAACGACTTCCATTTCGACACCGAGATCATCATTCAGCTTCTCAACGGTGGTTTCCGCATCGCCGAGCTGCCCATCCCGACGTACTACGGCGACGAGATCTGCTACGTCGACGGCATCAAGTACGCCAAGGAGGTCATGCACGCCACCCTCCGCAATGCCGCCCACAGAATGGGGCTGCTCTACCAGCGCAGGTTCGATGTCAGCGCCACAGACAACCGCCACTACGAGTTGAAACTGGGCTATGCCAGCACGCACAGCTGGGCGCTTTCCGCGGTCCCGAACGGTAGTTCCGTGATCGACATCGGGGCCGGGCCGGGCGGGATGGCGCGTGAACTGGTGAAAAAGGGTTGCATGGTCGCCGTGGTCGATCAGTTCTCCCCTGGCCTGTCAGCAGGTGAAATCCGCGTTTTTCGCCAGGATCTCGACGCGCCCCTCGTCTTCGATGTTGGTCCGTACAAATACATCCTCTTGCTCGACGTGATCGAACACCTGCATTCCCCAGAGGATTTTCTTGAGCGACTGCGCAGCCAGTTCACCCACGAGCCCAAGACCCTGGTGCTGACGACCGCCAACGTCGCATTCATCATCCAGCGCCTCATGCTGCTGGCCGGCCAGTTCAACTATGGCAAGAAGGGCATCCTCGACCGGACCCACACGCGCTTGCTCAGCTTCCGAAGCGCGCGACACCTGCTGCGCGACAGCGGCTTCCGCATCAAGAGCATGCGCGGCGTGCCAGCGCCCTTTCCAATGGTTCTGGGCGATCGCCGACTCGGACGCCTGGCGGTCAAAGCCAACCTCGCCCTGATCAAGATCAGCAAGACGCTGTTTTCGTATCAGATCTACGTCGAGGCCGAGACCACGCCAGACGTGAGTTTCGTGCTGCGCGACACCCAAGCGAAAAGCGCACAGCGAGCACCCAAGCTACGATCCGTTGGTGGAATTGGCCGGCAACTCAATCCGACTCGCTAGCAAACCAGCTCGGACTTTCACGAGGACCGACATTTGTCGAGTCCCGAACCATCAGGTCCGGGACTCGGAATGGCCCAGATCGAAGTGGCGACTAGGAGACAATATAGTGACATTCACTGTCGCAAGGCTGGTTGGGCTTGCCGTTGTTCGAGCCGAGGTCGCACTCTTCATTGAGCGGCGGTCCCGTATCGACGTTCCCGTCGCCGCAGTAGTGCGGCCTCATGCAACCGATGTTGCATGGATTGGTCATGATACTGGTATTGCCATTGTCCTTGCCAATGTCGCATTCCTCCGGACCTTGCGGAGATGATTGCACGATCCCATCCCCACAGAAGGGTCCGAACTTGCACTGGGTGGTGCAGCCACCGTAAAGCGTGTCGTTGTTCGGCCCCGTGCAATCCGAGGGGCGCGTGCCGGTGAATGAAGCATCGCCGCAGTCGCATTCCTCTCCGCCAGTCACCTGACCATCGCCACAGCGGGGCGCGCAATTGGACTTGTTAGTAGTGTAGCCGTTGAGCGTGAGCTGGTAGTTCGACTCCGGTGGGTGCCTATCAGCGCCAAAGATGGCAATTTCGTATACCTTGCCGGTGACAAGGCCAAGTTTGGTCGTGCCGGTCATGAAGTCGGCGGGTGTCGAAGCCGCAATCGGGGGATTCACGTTGGTCGGCGAACAAGCGGTCGAGCCTGCGGTCACGCCGGTCTGATTTCCGGCGGCATCGAGACATCCGCCTTGCGCATAGGTTGCGTCGCCCGGATTGCCGGTGACGGTGACCTTTCCAGGCAGCTGTTGGTGAACACCGCCAAGGTCGAGAACCAGAACTCCGTTGATAAAGACGTATAGATCGTCGTCGCCGAAGAAGCTCAAGCTGATGCCTGCAGCGCCGTCGTACACGAAGTAGTAACGGGCCTCGTCGGTGAAGTAGGAATCGTGCTTCATTCCAGCGACAGCCGTGACCCAGCAGCCGTTGGTGAGTGGATTCTGGTTCGGGCAATCCGACTGGATCACGCGAGGTGGGAAGAGATATTGGTCGCCTGTGCAGGTGGTCCAGATGGGATTCCCATTGCCGTGGTTCCAGTAGGGCCAAAGATTGCACATGGTGAGCTGGCTTATGTTCAGCGTATCGAGCGGGAAAAACCCGCCCTGGGCAAGGTGCGAGGTGCTAGCGTATTGGTAGATATTCGTCCCAATGGATTTCATCTCGATGACGCCCGTGAAGGTCTTGTTCACCGTGGGGTCATCATTGAACCATTGCTTGAAGCTGTTGGCGTCTTTGTAGGCGGGCGTTGTCCCCTTCCAGATCGGGCCACCCGGAGTGCTCGCGGTGTAGCCGGTCAGCGTTCCCGCGGAAGTACCTGCGTTGCCGGTCACGCTGACGGGTGTGCCAGCGTTGCCGCCAAGATAGCCGGCGTTCCCGTCAGACAGGGGACTATCGTTGGCTGCCTGGGTATAGTTCCCTGGAATGCGGTTTGAGTTTCCAATGTTCCAGTCGCTGAACTGACAAGCGCAGGTTGTCGTTGAGCCTGGCTGTGGCTTGCCCTTCAGCAAGCTATTGCCCACGATACCCCAGCATCGCGTGGTCGAGTCGTTGCCTTTGGACGGACCGCCCGAGTTCGGAACGCAAATGGTGGTGGGTGACTTGGAGCCGCCCATCTTGGTGCCCAGGAAGAAGAAGTCTGGGTGGCCACCTGGAGAGACGTTTTCGGGCTGGAAATCGCGGTAGATAACCGGAAGCTCAAGGCATTGGCCCGTGTTCCCTTGCTGCGTGCAAGTCGAGGAGTCCTGCGCCGTCACGGTCGAGCAAGTAAAGCCACCCTCAACTTTGCAGCTAGACGAACAACCATCGCCGTCGATCTGGTTTCCGTCGTCGCACTCCTCGCCCGGCAGATCGAGATTGCCGTCGCCGCATGCCGAGGTGCAGGCCTGGGTCTTGCCCGAGCTGTCCTGACAAACCGGCTCTTTGGTGCACGTCTTGGAGCAACCATTACCGTCGCCGTAGAATAGACCGTTCACGGCCTTGCAGCCGCTCGGCAACTTGGTCGCATCTGTGCCGCAATCGCATAGCTCGTTCTTTTCCTTGATGCCGTTACCACAGACGGCCATGTTGCATTTCTGCCCTGGCGTCGGACAGTCAGCTCCAGGCTCGATCTGGCAGGTGCTGGAGCAACCGTCACCACTCACGGAGTTGCCGTCATCGCACGTCTCGCTGCCGAACAGCTTACCGTCCCCGCAGAGCGGGGTGCAGTGCTTGCCGGGCACGCGGCATTGATAGCCGCTTTCCACCGTCATGCAGTCGGCGGAGCAGCCATCGCCGCTGACCGTGTTTCCGTCGTCGCAGGTTTCGTTGGAGGTCAGAACCCCGTTGCCACACACCGCCAGATTCGTGCAGGGCTGGCCAGGCGTCTTGCAGAGGTAGTTGGCTTCGAGCTGGCAAAGCCTGTTGCAACCGTCGCCGCTGTTGGTGTTGCCGTCGTCGCACTGTTCGCCGTTGTTGGCATCGAGGACGCCATTGCCGCAGTTCGTGGTGTTCACGCTGGTGGGACCGGTGGAGCCGCCCATTGCACCGGTGTTGATGACAATTCCGCCCCCCGTGTTGCCGCTGCCCTTTCCACCACCGCCCTTGTTGCCACCACCACCACCGCTGGTGTCGATCGTCCCGCCCCCCTGGCACCCTGGCCCACCCAAGACAAGAACCAGTCCAATCAGAAGCGTCGACAGGCGAGCCGAAAGCGCCGATAGGCTGCAGCAGTTACGGGGAAAAGTGGTTCGCATTTGAACATACCTCGCGTGAAATTGAACGAGTCCGATGCCCGATCGCTGGAAGTGAGTATAGCGGAGCGCCTCGCCTCGATGACAAGAAAATACTGCAAGAACCTGGCCGACCTGAGAGCGATCTCACCCACGATGCGGTGAAAATCGCCTCAGCCTCCGTCTATGGAAACACTTTGCCTCGCTCGGTTGGGAAGGTTGGCGCCAGCCGCACGCTACGCGCCAGGTCGAAGGGATTCGGCGGCGCCTGTTGCCTCGGGGGTTTCTGGGGCCGATCCGCGACGTGGCGGCAGCAGTTCGTAGCGCATGTTCCGTCGCCGCGGGACGAACCCCGCCGCTCTCACGCGCCGCTCGATGTCCTCGGCGGACAGCTTGAAGACTGCGCCGGCTTGGGACACCACGTTTTCCTCGATCATCGCGGATCCAAAGTCGTTGCCACCGAAGCGCAGCGCCACCTGCCCGATGGCCGGTCCCATGGTCGGCCAGGACACCTGCAGATTGGGAAAATTGTCGAGAAAGAGACGCGCAAGGCTGAACACGCGCAGGTAGCGCTGCGCCGTGGTGTCATCGCTGAGTCTGAGGCGGGTACCCTCGGCCTGGAATGGCCAACAAATGAATGCCGTGAAGCCGGCGGTCTGATCTTGCAGCGTTCGCAACCGTTCCAGGTGCTTGACGACGTGTTCAGGGGTTTCGCCGAACCCAAAGACCAGGGTTGCCGTCGTGCGCAGGCCCAGGGCGTGTGCCTCGCGCATGACCTCGATCCAGGTGTCGGTCGAGCACTTGAGCGGAGAAACCCGGTGCCGAATCTCGTCGTCCAGAATCTCGGCCCCACCGCCGGGAAGACTATCGAGCCCCGCGGCCACCAGTCGATCGAGAACTTCGCGAATCGAGAGCTGTTCTTGTCGTGCGATGAAGCTGACCTCCTCGGGCGAAAGTGCGTGCAAGGCCAGCGGGAAGTTCGCCTTGGTCCAGCGAAACAAATCCTCGTAGTAGTCGAGCCGAAGATGGGGGTTCAGGCCTCCCTGAAGCAAGATCTGGATACCTCCCATGGCCACGGTTTCCGAAAACTTCTGGGCGAGCACGTCGCGCGAAAGGGTGTATGCGTCTTTGCTTTTGGCCGGCCGGTAGAAATTGCAAAACTTGCACGCGGTGACGCAAAGATTGGTGTAGTTCACATTGCGGTCGACGATGTACGTGACGAGATTCCGCGGGTGCAGAACCCGCCGCCTCTCATCAGCCGCGTTGCCGAGGTCCAGGAGCGCGGCGTTTTCGTAGAGATGAATGCCTTCCGCCAAACTGAGCCGCCCGCCCGTGGCGGCCTGGCAAAGTAAGTTGTCGAGCCCCGGCATCACGGTCTTCTTGCGTTCCTCGGGTTGGACCGCGGGCTTTGCGTTCGGCGGAAGATGGGCGAACTCAAAAGGCCGGATCCGGGTTGGGACTTGGGCAGTCGCCGACGCAGCTTCAGCGAGTCGCATGTGTTCGAGGAACGCGCCGAGCCCGGACAGCTCCTCGGAGCCAAGCCGGTAGCTCAGCTTGCCCGCCAGATAGTCCTCATAGTGAGCTGGATCACCTCCGTGAGCCTCGGCGAAGGCGGTCGCGAGGTTACGCAAGTGAACAATGCCTTGTTCCAAACTTTGGACCAGCAAGTCCGCCTGGTCCGCGCCTACCGCCCCGCTCCGGCCGACCCAAAGTAGGGAAACAAACGGAAGGCCGGTGCGTAGCCGCCAGTGGCCCACGCTACCCAAGAGCGGCCCGAGGCAGTGTTCGTCGACAAATTCGGGTGGTAACTCGTTGCGAACGACCGCCGCGAGGCGAGGCACAACCCGCCAATCGACCGCGCGGCCGAGGGACAGCCACCGCGAGCTGGGCAGAAGCGCGAGATCGGCTTGTCCATTCGATACGCGCTCTGTACATCCCTCGGGTGAATGAAAAGTCAGCTCAAAAAGATCCCCGGCCAGTCCTTGTTCAAGTCCATAGGTGAGCGGGCGAGCACTCAAGAACGGAACCGCGGCCAGGCGCACGCGGTTACTCATGCCGTCGCCCCCAGGGTGTGGGTATCTGGCCGCCGAAATGGCTTGGATGGAACCGCGCCGCCCTCTGCCAAGACATTGTAAAGGGTGTCGCGTTCGACGGGGATGCGGCCAGCGCACTCGATCAGGTGCACGAGGTCGAGCACGCCCAGACTCTGCGGCGTTTCCGCGCCCGCCATGTGATAGATGCGCTCTTCTTGCACGGTACCGTCGAGGTCGTCGGCGCCAAACCACTGCGCGGTCTGCGCGGTCTTGAGCCCCAGCATCACCCAGTAGGCCTTGAGATGCGGAATATTGTGCAAGAGTAGGCGCGAGACCGTGAAGGCACGCAGATCGTCGATGCCGGTGGGAGGTGGCAACCTTCGCAAAGCGTTGCCGTCGGGATGAAAGGCCAGCGGAATGAAGGTCTGGAAACCGCCGGTTTCGTCCTGCAAGACGCGCAGCCGCAGCAAGTGCTCCACGCGCTCTTCGATGGTTTCAATGTGACCGTAGAGCATGGTGCAGTTCGAGCGCAGGCCCATCCGATGCGCGATCCGGTGCACGTCTAGCCACTCGTCGCCATCGCACTTGTCGGCGCACAACTTGCGCCGCACGCGCGGCGCGAAGATCTCGGCCCCTCCCCCGGGTAACGAATCCAGACCCGCTGCACGCAGCCTTCTTAAGACCTCGGCCACCGGCAGCCCGTAGTGCTGATGAAAGAAGAAGATCTCCACCGCGGTGAAGGCCTTGAGGTGGACGGTGGGACAGATCCTCTTCAAGCCCGACAGCAGATCGGTGTAGTACGAAAAGGGCAAGCCGTCGTGCAGGCCGTTGACGATGTGGATCTCGGTGATAGGATCCTTGGCCTCGACGCGAGCGCGCAGGCGGCCCCAAGCTTCCTCCAAACTCAAGGTGTAGGCGCCCGGATCGCCTGCTTTCAAACGCGCAAACGAACAGAATCGGCAGTTGGCCACGCACACGTTGGTGGCGTTGATGTGCATGTTGCGGTTGAAATAGGTGCGCTGGCCGTGCAAACGCTCGCGCACCTCGTTGGCCAGAAGTCCAAGTTCGAGCAGGTTGGGATGCTGGTAGAGCGCGACACCGTCGTCGAAGCCAAGCGGCTCGCCGGCCCGCACCTTGTCTTTGATTTCCGGGAAGGACATGGAACTCCAGGGCAGGTTCTTAGCCAAACCCTAGCAGGCGGAAAACCCGGCGCCAGACCGAGGTTGCTTAAAGCGGATAGATTTTGTCTCCTTTTAGATGACAAGGTTGCAGCCCCGCTCGCGCGGGGTCATGGTCAGGTATCGTGTTGCGTGGTACGCCGCTATTCACCAATCGCCTGGCCCTAGAGAGCAGCCCCTACCTGCTTGCGCACGCCCACAACCCGGTGGACTGGTACGCCTGGGGCGACGAGGCTTTCGCCGAAGCACGAAGACTCGGCCGGCCGGTCTTCCTCTCCATCGGCTATTCCACCTGCCACTGGTGCCACGTCATGGCGGAAGAATCCTTCGAAGACGAAGCCATTGCCGACTTTCTCAACGCGCACTATGTGGCGATCAAAGTCGACCGCGAGGAGCGTCCCGATGTGGACGCCGTGTACATGCGGGCCGCACAGCAACTCACCGGTTCGGGCGGATGGCCGCTTTCGGTCTGGCTGACCGCCGAGCGCGAGCCGTTCTTCGTCGGAACCTACTTTCCACCCTACGCGGGCCGGCGCGGCGCGGGACATGGATTCATCGACCTTCTCACCGAACTCGCGCGCCTCTTTGACGGCGATCCCAAGCGCGTGCACGAGGCGGCGCGGGCGCTCGCCACTGCCGTGCGCGCCGACCTGGAGATTTCCGGGAGCGCGATCCGCGCGGACGGAGCAACGTCTGCCGCTCGGCCCGAACTTGCCCTCGTCGCCGCAGCGGTCGAGCAATGTGCCCGCGCCTATGACGACGAAAATGGCGGTCTGCATGTGGCGCAGAAGTTTCCCTCCCACCTTCCCATTCGCCTGCTCCTGCGCCATCACCAGCGCACCGGTGATGCCCACGCCCTGCACATGGCCGTGCACACCCTGGAGCGTATGGCTGCCGGCGGTATCTACGACCACGTGGCTGGTGGCTTCCATCGCTACGCCACCGACCCGCGCTGGCTCGTACCCCACTTCGAGAAGATGCTCTATGACAACGCGCTACTGGTGTTGGCCTATGCCGAGGCCTGGCAAGTGACCAAGCGACCGGTCTTCGCCCGGGTCGTGCGCGAAACCTGCGACGAACTTCTTGCGACCTTCGCTTCACCCGGAGGCGGTTTCTATTCCGCCACCGATGCCGATTCCGAGGGCGAAGAAGGCAAGTACTTCGTGTGGTCCGAGGACGAGATCCGCGCGGTGCTGGGATCAGGCGATGACGCCGAGCTGTTTCTGCGCCACTACGGCGTCACCAAGAACGGAAACTTCGATATCGGCAACATCCTGTATCAACCACGTCCCGACGAGGACATCACGCAGAGGCTGGCCCCTGCGCGAGCCAAGCTGGCCGAGGTGCGCAGGCGCCGCGTGCCTCCACTTCGCGACGAAAAGATCCTAGCGGCGTGGAACGGGCTTGCTCTCAGCGCGCTGGCCGTGGCTGGCCGAGCGCTGGGCGAACCCAGGTACATCGAGGCCGCCGTGCGCGCCGCGGACTTCTTGTGCCGGCGCATGCGCGATGCCACGACTGGCCGGCTGGCCCGCAGCTACTGCAGCGGGCGCCTGGGCGCCGCGGGATTTCTGGACGACTACGCATTTGCCGCCGCGGGCCTGCTCGACCTCTTCGAAAGCACGGGCGAGCCGCGCTGGTTCGACGAAACCTGCCGCTTGATCGAGGAAACTGAGTCCCTGTTTGCCGACCCCGCGCAAGGTGGATGGTTCATGACAAGCGACGAGCACGAGCGCTTGCTGGCGCGCGAACGCCCGCTGTTCGACGGAGCCGAACCCGCCGGCAGCTCAGTCGCGCTGATGAATGTGGCCCGCCTGGCCGCGTTCACCGACGACGAGCGCTGGCGGCGTGCCTGCGAACGCGGCCTTGCATTCTATCTGCCCTTCATGCGGCAGCGGCCCCTGGCCATGACCGAAGCGCTGCTGGCAATGGATTTCCTTGCCGGGCCGGTGCACGAAATCGTCATCGCCCTGCCCAATCCAAATGAAGTCGCGGAACTGCCCCTACGCAGAATCATGGGCCAGACGTTCTGCCCACGCAAGGCACTGGTCACCGGTGTCCAATCTTCAAACCATTGGAGCAGATTGAAGAGCCGTATTCCATGGCTCGCACACAAGATCTCCCAGTCCGGCAAGGCCACGGCCTATGTGTGTTCCAGCGGGCAATGTCAGCTGCCTGCAACCGAACCAGAGGTCTTTCTTCAGCAGCTTAAAGCCTAGGCTTTGGTAGCCGACGCCGAACTCCCGGATTTCCAAGCACGTCCTGATTCGCCGCTGCGCGCGGCGCTGGCATAGATGGCCTCGTTCACATAGCCAGTCATGCCGAGTTCCGGCACGTCGAGGCCAGCGATTTCGTCGTCGGCGCTCACGCGATTGCCAACGATTCTGCCGATACACCAAAGCGCAAGCGCGGAAGCCGGAATCACCCAAAGGAGATTGGCGACAATTCCAATCAACGAGGCCGCCAATTGGCCCCCACTCCCGGCAAGCAGTCCCCGCACTGGCCCCGCCACACCATTCCAGCCATCGCCCGATCGACCATTCGCGAAAATCCCGACCGCCACCAGCCCCCAAGCACCCCCCAGCCCGTGGACGGCGCCAGCGCCCACCGGATCGTCGATCCTCAACTTGCGCTCGATCAGCAAGGCGCCTTCGATGGCAATCACACTGGCGATCGCGCCAATCAATACCGCTGCCCCTGGACTGACGAAGGCGCAGGCCGCGCTGATGCCAACGATTCCCGCCAGCAGGCCATTGCACATCATGCTGACGTCAGGCTTGCCGAACCGCACGCGCGTATGCACGTAGGCCGAGAACCCGCCGGCTGCGGAAGCGAGCAAAGTATTCATGGCCACCAAGGCCATCCGGACATCTGAACCTGTCGAGGATGAACCAACGGTCAATCCCATCCAGCCGAAAGCCAGAATGAATGTTCCCAGAACGACCATCGGCATGTTGTGCGCCGGAATCGGGCGAACCTCACCCCGAGGTGTGTATTTCCCCAGGCGCGGACCCAGGACCTTGGCCGCAACCAGAGCAATCACACCGCCGGTCATGTGCACAACCGAGCTACCGGCGAAATCGACTTGTCCATGTCCCAGTCCCAGGTTTCTGCCCAGGGATGAAAGCCAACCGCCCCCCCACACCCAATTTGCGTAAATCGGATAAATGATTGTGGCAATGGCCAGGGAGAACAGGACAAAAGCAGACAGCCTCCAGCGCTCGGCAGTGGCACCGGCCGGTATGGTCGTCGCGATGCTCATGAACACCGCGCGCAGAACAAAAATGCTTGCCACCGCGCTGGTCAGCAGGCCCGGACTGACGAAGAAGCCGCTGAGTCCCATCAATCCAAAGGAATGCCCACCAAGAGAGATCGACCATTCGCGCGACAACAAGGCACCACCCGAGCCACCCATTTGCAGACCGAAACCGATGGCCCAGAAACCCAAAATCGATACTACATAGGCAAGAAAGCCCATCGTTACCGTGTGCGCGGCGTTCTTGGCCCGGACCAGCCCGGCGTCGACCAACGCGAATCCGGCCTGGATCAAGACGACCATGAACCCGGCGGTCAAAGTCCAAGCCATGGTGATGGCGGTGTGCGCTTCTACTGTCTGTCGGGCAAGACCCTCAAGCGTCGGCGAATCCATGGTGCGGCTCCCTGCAATAAGATTGGTCCAGAAATGGTTGCCGTTTGGTTTCCAGGCAGTGAAAAGTCGGTAACTTTAATGCGGTAATTTCTGTCCCTTGAACATCAGGATCATGAGCGCGAACACCACGCCAATAATCCCGAGAATGATCACGACCTGGCGCACTTTTTTCCAGCGCGACTTCCACATCATGGGCGGCCGCAAACGCTCGTGCCGGCCCGTCAGGGCGACCTTTTCCGGCGCATCCAGATCCGCCTTCATTTCGGCGGCGTTGGCGTAGCGATCGACGGGATCGCGCTCCATCGCGTGCAGGATGATCTCCTCGACTTGGGGTGTGATCTCCGGATTGATCCTGCGTGGCGCGCGAGGATCGCCGATGAGCCGCGCGTTCATGACCATGTAGGCGTTGGGCGCCTCGAAGGGCACGCGTCCGGTCGCCATCTCGTACAGAATGGCACCCAAACTGTAGAGGTCGGTTCGGCCGTCCCCGCGCTTGCCCTTGACCTGTTCTGGCGCCATATAGTCCGGGGTTCCCATGGTAGGCGAAAAGCCACCGAAGGTAATCCGCCGCATGGCCTGGGCCTTGGCGATGCCAAAATCCATGATCCGAATACTGCCATCGTCGCATACCATGATGTTGGCCGGCTTCAAATCGCGGTGGACGATGTCGCGCCTGTGCATGTAGTCCAGCGCCTCGCACAGGCGACTGGCCAAGCTCAACGCCTTGGCCACGGGCAGCTTTTCCTCGGCACGAATCACCTCGTCGAGCGTGCGCCCCCGCAGATACTCCATGGCGAAATAGGGACGACTGCGCTTCTCGGACATGGGGCGGATCTTCAAGATGCCGGGATGATCGAGCGACTTGCCGATTTCCTCTTCGCGCTGAAAACGAGAATAGAAGGCTGGATCGCTCTCGAAGTGCATGAAGGGCACCTTGAGCGCGACGGTGTCGCCATTTTCAAGATCCACGGCCTTGAAAATCGATCCCATTCCGCTGCGGCTGATGAGATCCGTGATCTCGAAGCGCGCGTCGAGGACTTGCCCGACCTGGGGTTCACCGGTCATCGCGGCCTTGCTTTCCTCGTAGTAAATGGGTGCACCCCGGTAGTAGCCGACCTGATTCACCTTGTCGATGCGGATGATCTGAACCGTGACGTTGTCCTCCGAGCCGCGCTTGATGGCCAGGTCGAGTAAATGCTTGCAAGCCTCGTCCGGCGACTGACGCAGAACCGTCTCGCAAATTTCGTTTTCGGTCACGCAGCCATGAACACCATCGCAGCACTGCACGACGAAATCGCCCTCGTGCACCATGGCCTTGTTGAAATCCACCTGGATGGTCGGATTTTGACCGATCAAACGCGTCAGCATGGTACGCATGTCGCTGGTGGCTGCGTCGTGTTCTGAAAGCAGTCCCATCTTCACTTGCATGCCGACGTAGGAGTGATCCGTGGTCAGCCGCTCAATCTTCCCTTGATGAATCAAATAGGCTCGGCAATCGCCCACGTGCCCGACAAAGACCTCGTTGTAGCGAAACAGAAGCGCCGTCAAAGTCGTGGCCATCCGGCGCTCGCCGCTGCCTTGCTGGGTCATGCCTTGGTCGTACACCGCCAGGTTGGCCGCATTGAACATGCGCCACAGCAATTGATTGGGGGAGGCATCCGGCGAGGCTTCCTGGAAAAGGCGAACGACCGTATCCACGGAAAGTTGGCTGGCTATCTCGCCGAAGCCATGTCCACCAGCGCCGTCCGCAAGCACCGCAAGCACACCCCGTTGCAGTCTCTCTTCTGCCGCTTCCGAACCTATGAACTGAATACTGTCCTCGTTGTTCTTGCGAACAGAACCCGCCGAGGTCGCCGATCCGTAGGTGACTTCCATGAATGTTCCGTCTCAATGTAGCAAAACGGCGCAGAGGTTCAAACTCCTCTGCGCCGCCGCCTAAGGAAATGGTCGTGCTAGGCTAGTTACTGCGGCACTGGGGCCGAAGACAGAAGGATATCCTTTCCCTTCTTCTTGCTACCGCGGAAGAAGTAGACACCGCCGTAGATGCCCCAGATCGCCACGACCCCGAGCGCGAACATGGGCTCCTTGGCGCTCATGCCGGGCACAAACGAGGGACCGACGATGAAGAACAGCATGCACACCAGGTTGGCCAGCAAGCCGAATACCGGGATAGCCACGTGCTTGAAGCTGTTGAAGGTGTGGTGTTCGCGGAAAGCGAGGATGGCGATGACGTTGGTCATCATGTAGAGCAGGAAGGTGCCGAAGTTGCTAACCAGGGTCACCACCAGCAAGCTCTGTGGAATTTTGGCCGCGGTATCGTGGCCAAAGACCAGGAAGCTGTACCAAGCATTCTGCGGCAGTCCCTTGACAACCTCGTCCGTCAGCGCGGCTGGGCCGCAGAAGTTGAAGGCCACCGCGATCACCCCGATGATGGCGGAGATCGTCGCAAGCGTCCAGATGGCCCGGTGTGGGGTCAGCTTTGTGCCGTGCAAAAGGCCAAAGTGCGAACCAACCTCTTCATCCCTGCCCATGGCGTAGGTCACGCGTGCTCCCGTGCTCATGCAGGACAGCGTCGTCCCAATCAAAGCTAGGAACACCGTCAGTGCCTGCACCAACATGAACGCCTTGCCGGCGGCTGGGCTGCCGAACAGCCACGTTCCGGCGATGATCATCATGTCGCCCACGGGCGCCGCCGACGCCATGGCGTTGCTGACCTGGTAGCCGTTGTGTAAGAAGAAATTCGCGGCAAAGTACTCGATGAGATAGCAGAAAAGGCCTTGGATCAGCAGGGACAGAATGACCGCTTTGGGTATGTCGCGTTTTGCGTTCTTGGCCTCCTCTCCCATGGACGTGACCGATTCGAAACCGACCAGAATCAAGATCGCGATGCACGCCTGGATGATGACGTAGCTGAACTTATGTGGCGAGATGACCGACGAAGCCGAGGTGTGGTACTGAAAGGCGGAGACTTGCTTTGTGGCGTCGGCCGAGTCCGGAATGGTGTTCCACGAACCCTCCTTGCCGTAGGACACCGTGAACATCTGATCCGTCCCGTCCGGATTCTTCGCGTAGACGAAGTTCCCTTCTGGATCCTTGATCGGCTGTCCCTTGTCGTCGTTGGCAATGACCTTGTTGATGGCATTGCCATTGGGATCCAGGGTGTAGCCAACCGAGCCCTCGTGGTGGTTCATGCGATAGCCGATGGCGATGGCCGAGAAGACCAACAGCGCTCCGATCTGAATGACATTGATGGCCGTGTTCACCGCCGTCGTTCCCGTCACGCCGCGGAACGCGATGTAGGCGACGCCGAAGGCAAAGGCCACCGAGAACACGATCATGAAGATGGGACTCGGCACGGCCGCGTTGAATACGTTCGGCCAGACCTGACCAGTCACGTAGCCAACGATCAGTGCGGTTGTACCCACCATCAGTCCGGGATAGACCCAGTAATAGAGGTGGCTGGCCCAACCCACCACGAACTTGGCAATGCGCGCGTAGCGCTGCGTATTGTTCTTTGAGAGGAACGCTTGCTCGGCGAAGAAGTAGGAGGACCCGGCGCCCGGATAGAGCTTCGACAGTTCCGCGTAGGCGATGGCCGTGGCCAAGCACAACAGCAGCGCCGCGAGAATGCCGAACCACATCCCCTGCGCCGCCAAAGGCGCCCCATAGACAGACTGGATGAAGAACGTCAGCCAGAGAAATGCGCCAGGTGCGATCAGCGCCATGGCATTCATGGTCAGCCCCGTGAGACCCAGGGTGGCTCTCGATGGGGAGGCAGCTTTCGGGGTTTCTGCGGATGGCATTGTTTACCTGCTCCTTTTGATGGTTTTCGATTCCGTCATTGCGAACTTCATAGAGCAGTTGTACCAAAAGAGAATGGCGGGCGAATTTCCGACCAATGAAACGTTTGTTAAACCGAGCAACTCATTTTGAAATATTCAGACCGCCGCAAGTCACTATTCGTATACCGCCATGTTACCGGGAAGAAACATTCAATCGGTTGCGCCCACGGTAGACCGTCGCCAGAACGACTGGTTCCATTTGCGAACGGCGGGGACGCTAGTTCATCCAAATTGACGTCGACGCTTGCATCTTCCTTCGCGACGGATGCGCACGTACCACACCGAATACGGCATTGACTTGCATCGCCAGGAAGAACAGAGCTGCCGGCGCCCACCGATGGTTGGAGCACCCATAGACCATCCAACTTACTGCGCAGGTGGCAAGTTCCACGACTATCAAGGTTCGCTTGTTGTAGCCCAACATGAGGATCCCGTTTGCCCGCCTGTTACTATTGGATTCACAACTGTAGCAAGCGCCATAGAGCGGTGTTGTTGCCGAATAGTGAACAGTTGGTTAATCCGTGAACACGCGACGACAGTTGGGCAGGCACGCGAGCGCCCAGCACGTCGTCGCCTCTTCCTCGGCGGTCGCGTAAGGCTCTTGCCGCGAAGCCAAAGCAGGGACAACCTAGGCACCATGAGCATGCGCGAAACAAACCCACCGAAGACTCCGAGCCCGCTTTCGATCGCGTTGCTTGGGGCGCTGTGCATCGGCTCCGCAGCTTGCGCCAGCGCCGGGCCTGTCATACCGGACACCACGGAAAGGGTTCTTCCTCCCGAGGCGCGCGAGGGCGCAAACCCCAACGACGTGTTCATGCGCAAGCCGTGGAAAATCTGGCGCGTTCCAAGCGGGACCGCGCGCTACCACCGCGAAGCCTTCATGCTCCTGCCGAACGAGTCCGGGTCGTTCAAGGCCGGAGAGGTTTCCGTCTACGCCGCGGACGGAAGCGATGTTCGCATCGACTATGTCTCGGTCGACCTGGGTGAAAACTCGCAGTCGCACGAGACCATCAGCGTGTTTGTCTACCGCGCGCCCGGCCCTCTCGATAGCGAATGGTCCGCCGTGGTGGCTCGCGTGAAGCGGCAGCGCGCTGGGGCAAAGCCGGCCGAGGCTTTCCCGCTGCCAGCCAAGCACCCCCCTGAAACCAAACAGATGGCCTTGATCGCGCCAAATCCGTCCGGAGACAAGTCCGGTGACACCTTCGTGCAGGTGTCACTGTTTCACGAAAATGACTGGGCGGTGCGGTACGAGATCAGTTGCCCGCTTGCCGACGTTGCCGTCGCCCGGGACATCACCCGCGCCTTCCTGGGGGAGATTCGCGCCCGCGAGTAGAAGCCAGCAGGGCTTCGGCATTCTTGCCCAGGATCAGCGACTCGCGTTCGACGCCAAGGTCGAGCGAACGAAGCAGGCCAAGGGTTTCAGCCTGACTGGACCAAGGTGTGTCGGTGCCAAAGAGAATCCGATCCGCTGGATGGGCGAGCAGCATGGCACGCGCCCGCTCGCGGCCGAGCAGCTCGATACTCAGGGAAATGTCCATGGTAATGGGCTTGCCGATGAGGTGCTTCTCGACTTCGTCCCAGTCGTCCCACGCGCCGAGGTGACTCGTGATCAGGCGCAAGCTCGGCACGCGATCGAGCACGCGCAAGATGCGCACCGGATCCGCGCGGCGCTCGCGAGGAAAGGCAAAGTCGAAACCGGTGTGGCAGAGCACGCACAGACCAAGGCTGTCGAGGGCTCGGTAGAGGGGAAAGAGCGCCTCGTCGTCGATGTTGAAGTCTTGATAGTAGGGATGGATCTTGATGCCGAGCAGGCCCGCTTCCGCCACCTGATGCGCCTGCCCCACGGGATCCGGCGCCTTGGGATGAATGGACGGCAAGGGCACGATGCGCGGGGAGGCGATCTCTTTCGACCATTTCAAGATCGAGTCGAACTGTTCGGGCTTGGTGGCGATGGAGCACAGAACCGAGGTGCGAATGCCAGCGAGATCCATGGAGGCTAGCAGCGCGGACACCGTCCCGTCGAGAAAGGCCTTGATTCCCCCGCCATGTTCGAGATGGCTGATGGCCCGCGCCGCGATGGCATCGGGGAAGGCGTGGGCGTGAAAGTCGATGATGCCTGTCATCCCAAGTGGCTACCTAGGACCTGCAATAGAGCAGGGCACCAAAGTCGCGCAGGCCGATAGCGAGAGCGAGGCCGTCCGGCGCGAACGCAACCGACCAAGGGAGATAGTCGAAGCTCTTCTGGTTATCGTTCGTTGCAAGCGATGTCATGAGTCCCCTTGATTGGCAGCCTTCTGGGGCGATCCCCCAGCGCCGTGCAATTAGAGCAGGACCGGGCGACTCAGTCCACTGCTATGCGGCTGACACGCTATCGGCGCTGGTAGGCCACGATCTCGGACTGGGGACAGTTGCAGATGGTCAGCCGAGCGGTCGCGGTTTGGTGGATGACCCGCCAGGCGGGATTGTCGCGCAACGAGGGCAGCCATGCGGGAAAAGTGGACAGAATGCGAATGCCAAGCACCTCGCGTTCGCGACCGGGTTCACGGTGCAAGTGGCGATGGTCGTTGAGCCCGACCAGGTCGATGATGCGGCGATTGGCGAAGTAGCGGGCAGCGCCAGCGTCGGTCACAGCGATGGCTTCGCCTTCGGGCGTGTTGTCGTGCAGCCACTTGGCCATGGCCACGTTCAGCTCTTCAATGTTCTGGCAGTTCCAGGCGAACAGGTTGGCGCTTGTACGCGAAGCTGCCGGCAAGTCGAAGAGCGAACCCAGAACAAGAACCGCCACGCCCATGGCATACACCGGAGCCCAGGCGCGCCGCCGCCCTTGCCACGCCCACGCGACCGCAACGGTCGCGCCCAGCGCGAGCGTCACAAGAAGAAGCGGGTGCGCGGGCAGAAGATAGCGCTGCCAGTAGAATGGCCACGGCTCCGTGATGAGCTGCGAGGCAGCGACAGCGAGCAGGAACAGCACAGGGAAAACCGCGGCCACCCCCGCGACCAAACCGCGACGGAAAAGCACAACCGCTCCAATCCCCCACAGCGCGAAGCCGGCTCCGCGCGCGAACCACGGCCAAGACGGCAGCACCTGCGCGAAAATGGTTTCCAGGTTGCGCGCGAAGAACGCCTGCCGGCTGGCAAATTTCGCGTAGAACGTGCTGGGCAGCGGATAGCCGGACACAAACAGACAGTAGAGCATCCATCCGCCCACGAACGCGGCGGTGGGCACCAGGATCTGCAAGCGTGCACGCAAAGACGAGCGCGCCTGATGCAAGCGCCACTCGACCACCCCGAGCACGAGCAAGGTCAGAAGCGCCATCTCGGGCCTGGCCAGCGGCGCCAGGGCGGCAAGAAACGATGCCGTGCCGTAGCGTTCGGACGCGAGTTCTGCCAGCGTCCACAAGGCGAGCGCACTGGCGAGCATGACTTCCATGCCCGAAACCTGTGCAAACGCCAACGCGGGATCCGCTGCGATGGCCAGACCGGCGGCCAGCTCGGCGGCCAAACCGAACTTCAAACTGCGCACCAGGCGCGCGGCCCCGAGACTCGCGCCCACCGCCGCCAGCAATGAAGTAAGCTTGGCCGGGATCACCACGCTGACGCTAAAAAGCCGCGCGACCCAACTCGCCGGCACGAGCAGCAGTGCCCACAGCGGACTCGACGACCCGGTTTCGAGCTGTCCGGGGTTAAAAGCGAATCCGTGCAACCCCGCGAGGCTGCGCGCATAGACCAAGTGGATCCAGGCGTCGTCGAGCGGCAGCCCCACCAGCGCGGCGGCCGTTCCCGGCGCGCGATCGAAAAGGAACAGAAGCGCAGTCGCCAGGTGCGCGACGAGAAAGATGAGCGCCAGCTTCACGAGCGACATGGGCGATTCCCTACCCGCATTGCAGGCGCTCTTCTACCACGGCCCGGAAGGCGTCCGCGCGCCGCTGACACCATCGCGGCGGCTCATGTCACGCGGAGCATTTCCCGGTCGCGCGCGACCGGCTACGGGAATACGCCGCCGTCGGGTGCCGGGCAGCTCGCGTTGGCGGTTCCCCACCACGTAACGACTGCAGAGACACTGGTTCCCGCACTCACTTGGAAAGCATTGTAGCCGTTCTTCTTCGTCAGGGCAGGTTGGCTCGACCCCTCGGCGCAGGTGGTAACCACACCGTTGATCGTCAACGTCCGCCCAGCGAAGTTATTGCAATTCCAGCCTTGAATATCGTCGCAGGTGGCGAGGCAAAACGCGGCTGTCGAGTTGGGTCCACGCGACTGGGTGCCGGAGGCGATGGTGCAGTTGCTCGCCGGGGCACTATCTGCGGCACCACCGTCGGGCGGCGGCTCGGGACCAGGGTCGCGTCCGGGCTCGGGGCCCGGCTCCGGTCCAGGTTCCGGTCCCGCCTCCGGTCCCGGCTCCGGGCCCGGTTCCGGTTTCGCACTCGGCTCAGGTCCTGTACTCGGCTCCGGTCCTGTACTCGGCTCCGGTCCTGTATTCGGCTCCGCCCCTTGCGGTTCAGGACCGGACTCGGGGCCGGTCACCTTGTCGACCGGACCATCGGCTGGTGGAGGTGATGCATCGGCCGCGTCCGCGGGCTTGAAAGTATCCCCGCTGTCCTTGTTGACTGGGGCGGTGTCGCTGGTGTCGGAGGGACCGTCTGGCACCGACGGTGAGACATCCGACCCAGCGTCTGGCTTGACGATCGGCGTTTCCTCAACGAAAGGCAGATCTGGGCTGGGATTGTCGACCGTGTCCTTCTTGGCATCCTCGACCTGGTTCGGGTTATCCGAGCAGTTCGGTGAACATCGCTGCACGGTCAGGGGCTTCGTCAGATTCACGCATCCCACGACCAGCAGCCCGGGCAAGAGCAGTACCGACAAAAGCCCGAAGGCACGACTCTCAACCAAGGCACGGTCTGAGAAGTTCATAGATTTCTATTGTCGGACAACGGACTGGATTTGTGAAGTCGTCACGATCCTTTTGCATGCCCTTGGCACACCAATACGTGGTTGCTGTCACAGCGCCTTCGCGGCTACTTTGACGTGCAGTTCCAAAGGATCTCTGATACTCTGGAGGTCTGCTGGCTCAGCCGTGATCGGGAAACATATTAACAACTACGAAGTCGTCTCGCTGCTTGGCGAAGGCGGAATGGGAACTGTCTATCTCGCCCTGCACCCGATCATGGGGCGGAAGGCGGCGATCAAGGTCCTGAAGCCAGAGCTAGCCCGCGATGAATCGCTGGTCATGCGCTTCTTCAACGAAGCCCGCGCGGCCAACGCCATCCGCCACCCCAACATCATCGACATCATCGACGTGGGCCTGTTGCCAGACGACAACGTGCCCTACATGTTGATGGAGTTTCTCGAGGGCGAAAGCCTGGCCACGCGGCTCGAACGCATCCGGCCGCTGGAAGTGAGCGCCGCCGTGGAAATCGCCTCGCAGACCGCATCCGCGCTGGCGGCTGCGCACAGCAAAGGCATTGTCCACCGCGACCTCAAGCCCGACAATCTCTTTCTCGTCCCCGACGAGATGGTGGGCACCGGCGAGCGCGTGAAGGTGCTCGACTTTGGCATCGCGAAGCTGCGCGACGATATGCGCGGCAGCTCGATGAAGACCCGCACCGGCGCCATCATGGGCACGGCCGCGTACATGTCGCCCGAACAGTGCCAGGGCCTCATCGAAAAACTCGACCACCGTACCGACGTCTACGCGCTCGGCATCATCCTCTACGAAATGCTGTGCGGTGCCCCGCCCTTCCTCAGCGAAGGCTTCGGCGACATCATCATCATGCACGTCATGAAAGAGCCGGTGCACCCGCGGGAGAAGAATCCCGCGGTGCCGAACGACGTCAGCGCGGCTATCTTGCGCGCCCTGGCCAAGAGCCCGGACGACCGTTTCCAATCGATGCACGAATTCCAGGCTGCTTTGCGCAGCCACAGCGTCACCCACGGCACCCCCGTGCAAGGCGTGCCGGCGGTCGGCAGCACTGCAATTCTGAACCAGCAGCCCGAATCGCGTTGGCGTCGCTCTGGCGCGGCCTTCGACGAAACCATGGCAACCCCCGCGCCGGTTTCGGTAAGACCGGGATCGGTTCCACCCGGTTCGCAGCGCGCCGCATCTGCGCAATGGCCAGGCGGGCCGGTCTCGTCGAGACCGGGATCGGTTCCGCCTTCGCACATTTCGACCGTCGTCGAGCCCACCACCAGCCCCAAGCAGACCACAACCTTCCGTAATGCCACGGGCGAAGTCGCCGACACCGCATTCACGTCGAACGGCAAGCGTCGGGCAGTGATTGCTGTCGGATCCATCGTCGGACTCGCCGCCGTGGGACTGGCCATCACCCTGCTGGTCACCCGCCCTTCACCTCACCCAGCGGGATCTGCCGAACCGGCGGCTTCAGCACCTTCGCCAGAGCCCGAGCCGATCCCTCCGGCACCAGCGGCGCAGCCCGAACGAGTTCCCGCGTTCGAACCACCTAGGCCACCGGCGGTTCCCGTCGCGGAACCAACACCGTTCTCGTCCGAGGAAACCAAGCAGCACAAGAAGGGAAGCACCGGCAAGCCCAAGAAGGGCGGCGAGAAGCCTAGCGAAAAACCGGCCGGAAGACCCGACAAGCCTGTCCCGTCCGAGTCGCCACCGCCGCCCCCAGCGCCCGGTGGCAAGAACACCGAGCGCTGGTAGCCGAAAACCCGGCTGCGCCTTCGGGTTTGCCTTTGAACGCCCCCCGGAGGGCCGCTGGACTCGTACGCCGAATCGGCCGACTGTCGGTTCGCGCCAGCGAACCACAGCCACGCTTTCGTATAATCCGACAGACTTGGTATGATTTTGCTGGCGATCATGTGCCTGATTCTGGTACCAGTGGGACACTAGGTATTGAAATGTCGACAATGTCGGTCCTCAATAGGTCCTCCGCGCGCCAAGATTCGGACTGGGTGCTGGTGGAACGTGCACGGGCCAGGGACGGGGTGGCTTTCGAGGAACTGATCGCACGCCACGGGGCCAAGATCTCCCGCCTCACCACGCGCTTCTTCAGCACCGACATGGACCGGCAAGAAGTCCTTCAGACTGCCCTGCTGTCCGCGTGGCGCAGCCTGCCCACCTTCGAAGGCCGGGCCGGGTTCGGAAGCTGGATTTTCCGGGTCACGACCAACGCCGCGCTCATGCACCTGCGCGGGCAACGGCGTCGCCTAGAGATCGCGATGGACGAGGTCGAACCTCTGGCCGCGAACGATGCCGGGGATCCATGCCATCCCATGCTCGGCGGATGCCAAGGATGGTGCCAGCGACCTGACGAGAGCATGCAGAGCCAGGAGCTGCGCCGTCGCCTACAGACTGCTGTGGATGCGCTGCCCGAAAGACTACGCGCGGTGTTCTTCCTGCGCCATGTCGACGGCTCGTCCACGGAAGAAACCGCCAAGGCACTCGGTCTCTCGACGGTGGCGGTGCGGGCACGGCTCCATCGCGCCAGGGCCACCCTGCGCGAGACGATGAGCGACTACGCGCTGGACTAATCCGCGGCGATCGGCGCGCTCAAGTCACGCCCTTGCTTTGCCATGCGCCGCTCTTCCAGCGCCAGCCATTGATCACGGCTCGGATCCACTCGTCGAGGGCCATGCCGAGCCAGATGCCGATCACACCCCAGCCCGCACCGAACGCCAGCGCAAAAGCGGATCCCAGGCCGACGGTCCACATGACCGTTGCCCCGACGATGGCGGGAAAACGCGAATCGCCTGCGGCGCGCAGCGAGAAGCTGATAGCGATGTTGGCTGCCTTGGCGGGCTGAACCAGCACGTCGACCCACAAGAGCAGAGCGCCCAAAGCAACGATGCCCGTGTCGCGCGAAAAAAGCCCGAGTAGCCAGGGCCCGGAAGCGGCGAGGGTGACCGAACTGATGAAAGAAAGGCCAGCTCCCCAAGCCACCGCGGCCTTGAGCCGCCGGTGGGCGGTTGCAAAATCCCGGGCACCCACCAGGTGCGAAACCAAGATCTGGGCACCGAAGCCCAGGCCATAGCTGAAGAGGACGGGAAGACTGGCCAAGTTGGCGGCATACACGCGCGCTGTGAGGGCGAACTTGCCGAGGTGGACGACTTGGCTGACCAGCGCCACCTGATAGAGCTGGTAGGCGACGGGCTCGGCCGCCGAGGGTAAGCCGATGCGAACGAGGTAGCGCAAGATGCGCTTCCAGCCCAGGACCAGCAGCAACCACGAAGGATGAAACCGGAGCCTCCGCACCACCAGCGCCAGCGTCGCGAGGCTGACAATTCCCCACGACAGAATGGTGGCGACCGCAACCCCTTGCACGCCCAAGCAAGGAAGGCCGAAGAGCCGCCCCACGAGGAGCATGTTGAAGATCACGTTCAGCCCAACGATGGCGATGGAAACTCCCAGGTTCCACAGCGTGAGCCCGCGTGCCGCGAGCAAGTTGGTCAGCCCTGCGATGAGCGCACGGCCCACGAAACCGGCGCCGATGATGCGCAGAAATTCGACGGAATAGCCGGCGATCTGGCCGCGCAAGCCCAGCCCGACCACGACCCACGGCGACGACAGACTGAGCAGCGCTCCGAGCACAAGCCCACCGCCCGCGAGCAGTGCGACCATGAGGGTGAAGGTCGCGTCCGCGAGACGCGGTCGGCGCGCCCCCAGGTACTGTCCGGCCACGCCCGCGCCCGCCTGGCCCAAGGCATTGAGCATGGTCTGGAGCAGTACAAACACCGGCAGCGTGGCGCCCACGCCGGCTGCGGCGTCGTCCGAAACGCGCGAGAGAAACCACGCATCGATGATGGGCCCGGAGATACCCACCGCCAGGGTGATCATCACCGGCCACGAGATCGACAGCAGGGTCTGCTCGTGAACCGCAGCCGGTCGTGGCGTCGCGGGCAGGTTGTCAGCCGGCCGATCGAAGGTGCGACCAGCGGCGCCTGGCTCGTGGGACATGAACTTCTTGCTGCTCCTTCTCGTCCGATCTGACCTCAGGGGTATGGCTCGGGCCCGGGAGCCCTGGGTGAAAAAGCAAATCGGACGCCGCGGTTGTAGCTTTCGGCCTTGGTGCTGGAATGGCCCTCGCCCTCGACCATGCGGAACTCGTAGGCAAACCCTGGGTAGGCCCGTTCGCGCAGACGGGCGTCGAAGCGTTTGATCCCACCCATGATCATGTCTGGCTCTTTCTCGGAATAGGTCATGAACAGACGCGCGCCCAGGGGTTGCCCGCTGTGGTGAAATTCTTCTTCGAAGCCGAGCAGCCAATCCTCGGCCCACTGGGCGGCCGGGCTGGGCGCGACATAGGCGGCAAAGAGCCCCGGCCGCGCGAACATCGCGTAGAGCGTGAACAGACCGCCAAGCGAGCTGCCCGCGAGCGCGCGGTACGAGGGATCTCCACGATACTCGTGCTCGACGAGCGGAATGATTTCATGCTCAAGCACCGACAGGAACTCCTGCGCGTGTCCGCTCGGCCCGTCGTAGCTCGCGCCTTGGTACTTGGCCGGAACCGGCGTCAAGTCCCAGCGGCGCAAACGGCCGTAGTCGGGCCGCTCGCCCGGATAGCCAATTCCGACGACGATGATCTCGGGAATGGCCTTGTCGACGATGAGATTGCCGTGAAGCCCCGTGACCAGGTTGAAGTCCCAATAGCCGTCGCACAGGTAGAGCACGGGGTAGCGCCGCTCTGGATCTTCCTCGAAGGAATCGGGCAAGCCGACGTAGAGTTGATACGCGCGCCCATTCGCAGCACGCGGCAAGACGCGCACCTCGCTACCAGCCACGGTCTGGCGGGGAAAAGGTCCCCGCGAAGGGCTGTCGGATCCCTGCGACGAGCAGCCGATCGGCGAATTCGCGCACCCGGCTACAAGCGCGACGGCGGCGCAGACGGAGCGCCAGCGGCGCGGGCGCCAGCGGGGCGCGGAGGTCACCCTGCGTTCGTTCGCTTCCTGTCGTGAACGTCCGGACTGCACTCGCATCATCCAGATCATCCGTCTAGCACGTCCTCGATTGACTCGCTTTCCTAACCGGCCCGGGTACCCCAACCCCGGATCGCCGCGACTGCATTTTTCCCAGAGAAAGGGTATCCTCGCCCCATGGGCGACGGAGAGAAAAGCCGTCGAGCGCTCGACGAAACCATCCTGGTCAAGGGCTCGTCTACCAGCGAAGCAGGTTCGATTGCCGACGAACTTGCGGGCACGCAATTGCAGCACTTTGCTCTCGTGCGCTTGCTCGGCCGCGGCGGCATGGGCGCGGTCTACTACGGCACCGATCTGTCCCTGGATCGCCCTGTCGCCATCAAGGTGCTGGCCCTCGACGTCGGGCTCGACCCCGAAATCGTCGATCGTTTTGTGCGCGAGGCGCGCTCCCAGGCCCGCCTGCGCCACCCCAACGTCGCGCAGATCTTCTTCATCGGCCAGGATCGCGGGTTCCATTTCTTCGTCATGGAGTATCTCGAAGGGCCAGGCCTGGATGCGCTGCTTGCCAAGGGCACGCCCTTGCCGGTAGCCGATGCCTTGGACTACACCCTGGCGGCGGCACGCGGCCTGCGCGCCGCCCTGGCGCACGGGTTTGTCCACCGCGATGTCAAACCCTCGAACCTCATGCTCGACAACGAGTCGGGCATCAAGATCCTCGACTTTGGCCTGGTCAAGAGCATGCACGGCGACGCCCAGCTCACGCGCGACGGCGCCATCATCGGATCGCCGCTCTACATGTCGCCCGAGCAGGGGCGCGGCCAGGTGGCCGATCACCGCTCGGACATTTATTCCCTCGGCTGTTCGCTCTTCCACATGCTGTGCGGGCGACCGCCCTTCAATGGGCCGTCGCCGGTCGGCATCATCACCATGCACGTCACCGATCGCCCGCCCGCTGTGCGCGACCTCAATGCGCAAGTGCCGCAGGCCGTGGCTCGCATCGTCGAGCGCATGATGGCCAAGAAGCCCGACGACCGTTTCGCCGACTACGATGAATTGATCGCCGCGCTGGAAGCTGCACGCGCACCTCGCCGCGAGCTGGGCGGCATGGGCGCGCGCGGGATCGCGCTCGGCATCGACAGCCTGCTGCTGCTCGTCGCAGCCTACTTCCTGCACTGGCTGGTGCTGCCGCTCGCCTTGGTCTACTTCGTGCTCTGCCACCGGTTGCTCGGACAGACCCCGGGCAAATGGCTACTTGGCATCCGCGTCGAAAGCGTGACCGGCGGGCGCATCACCTGGAAGGCCGCGCTGATCCGATTCGCCGCCTTGGCCTGGGGGCCGCTGGCGTGGGCACTGTTGGCCGGATTCGTCTACACCTTGCACGGCGACGAACACGTGTCCTTCCAACCGTCCAGCCTGACCCTGTCGCAGCTCGCTGTGCCCATTGTCTACATCGCGCTGGCCACTATCATTCTGGTCGGCTACCTGGCCGGCTTCCTGCTGGTCGCCTTCCATCCCAAGCGCCAGGCCCTGCACGATCTGCTGGCCAAAACCGTGGTCTACATCAAGTCCCGCGCACCCGCTGGCGAAATGGCCCTTGCCGTGAAAACCACCACCGGCATCAGCTTGTCGAGACACAGGTAACATGATGAACGAGCCAGCTGTGCACGATGGAACATCGGTTGCGACGGGCAAGGCGCGGAGGCTGGCGCGGGCGGGAATGCTGGTGGCCTTGGGGCTGCTGCTGCCCGCGACACTGCGGCCCTGTTTGACCTTGCATCCGACCCAGGCGGGCGTTCTGTGCGCGCTACTTTTCACCGGCACTGGGCTTTTGGGGTTCCTTCTGGCCACGACTTTGTGGAACCGAGTGCTTCTGCGCGGCCGGCTGCACGGCGAGCTTCGGCGAGGGAACCTGGCCGCCGGTGTGGTGGCGACAGCGCACGCGGCGGCATTCGGCATCGTCGCGGCCCACACCTTCGTCGCCGACACGCTGGCCAATCTTCCCGTGGGCGCGATCTTCTTCGTCGTATCGGTGATTGCGCTGGTGGCGCTGTCGCTGCTTTTCCGGGGTCTGACCAGCTATGCCGACGATCAGGAAATCTTGGGCGAGAATCTGGCCGCGGCGACCAGCTACTCGGGCCTGGTGGTGGCGTTGTCGATCATCGTCGGACACGCGGCTGACGGAGCGTTCGAGGGTTGGCTGCCGGCCCTGCGCGGGTTCGCTGTGTTCCTGCTGTGGGCGATCTTGCTTTATCCCGTGCGCCAGATCGTCGTGGGGCGCTGGCTGCTTGGTTTTCCACTGATTCTGCGCGGTGGCGCCCTCGACCGAGCGATTGCGCAGGATCACGACTGGGTGGTGTCGTGCGTGGAAGCCGCCGGCTACCTGGCCGCGGCCCTGTTGGCCTCGGGGATTTCATGAACGAGGCCGCGGCCTACGCGCGGTTCGCCGCGCGCGTGCGCGGCGAGGGATTGCTTTCCGATCCTTGGCTCGACGGCCAGCCGCGCTTCGCCACCGCGCCTACGACCTTGGCCGAGCACGACTGGCAGGCCGCCGCTGGGGCCGCCGAGGCCATGGCCCAAGTTCACGACGAGCTGGTCCGGCGGGTCGCGCAAGATAGCGGACTTTTCGCGTCTTATTTCAAGTTGGGCCCGGTGGGCAAGGCGATGTGGGAATGCTCGGCTCCACGCTGGCACGGCATCGCCCGCGCCGATGTGTTCCTGACGGCAAGCGGCCCGGTGCTTTGCGAGCTGAATTCGGATACGCCGAGCGGCCAGGCCGAAGCGGTGACCCTTTCACACATGTTCGCCGACAGCCCAGGCCGCGATCCCAACCAAGATCTCGAAGCGCGCTTCTGCGCTTGTGTGGTCCACGCCGCCCACGGCCTGGGCAAAGAGATGTCCGGCCTTACCGTCGGGATTCTCTACCCCACGGAATTCACCGAAGACCTCGGGCTGGTGCTGCTCTACGAACGCTGGCTCGTGGCCCGCGGCGCGCGCGTGGTGCTGGGTTCGCCGTTCAATCTGCGACCATCGCCGAACGGGCGGGTCTCATTGCTGGGCCAGCCCTGCGACGTATTCGTCCGTCACTACAAGACCGACTGGTGGGCCGAGCGCGAACCCGTGTGGCTCTCCCAAGCACCCTTCCCCGACAAAGAGCCCCTGGCCCTGGCCCTGGCCTTGCTGCTTTCGGCCGAAATGGACGGCAAAATCGCCATACTCAATCCCTTCGGCGCCATCCTTCCGCAGAACAAGCGCAGCCTGGCCTTGCTGTGGGAAGAGCAGCAGCGCTTCTCGCCCGAGGGTCAGGCCGCCATCGCGCGCTACCTGCCGCCCAGCTTTCGCTTGGAAACCCAGTCGCTGCCGTCGCTGCGGCACGAGCGCGAGGCTTGGGTACTGAAGTCGGACTACGGCTGCGAGGGCGAGGAAACCATCGTGGGCCGCGCCACCACGCAGGCGAACTGGGAAGAGGCCCTGGCCGACGCCGCGCCTGGCCGCTGGATGGTGCAAAGGTGTTTCGAGCCACTGCGCGATTCGTCCGGCCACGAGTGCAACCTTGGCGTCTATCTGATTGCCGGCGCAGCCTGCGGCCTTTACGCCAGGCGCTCGGTGGGACCGACGGACGTGGGCGCGCTGTCAACCGCGGTGCGTATCGTAGAGGAACTGTCGTGACCGATCCGGCGCTCCTTGGACAGAAGTCGTTCCATCGCCTGGTGTTCATCACCCGCGACGACCTTCTGGCCGCGCGCTGGTGGCACGAGGGCATGGACGGCGCGATCACCGCCTCGCCCAACCGCCGGACCGCGCTCAAGTACTTGGTCGGCCTCGGCGGCCTGTTCGGCGCCGGACTTCTGCTTCGCGCGGGCTGCGATGCCCTGGGCGACCCCGCGGTCAACATGGAGGCGCTGGAGCTCCAATACAAAGAAGGTTGGTCCGTCGGAGCGCCTGGGCAAGCGCTAACCATCCCCGATCCTTCGCAGAAGGACAGCGAGGGCAATACCAACTGGTCCACCGGACTGAACCTGCTCGGCCAGGATCTGGCGCCCGGCGATCCGGCGCTCGATCCATTCAACGTGCGCACGCTGTTCGAGGTCTTGAACAATCCGCGTGGCGTAGGACTCGCCCAACTGCTACGGCCCATGCACAGCGTGGCCATGGACGTCGGCGAGCACGCGGCGCAGGCGCTGGCCGCGCTGTTTTCCAACGAGGCTGACCGCACGGGCACGGCCCTGATCCTGGACATGCCCGGCCCCCTCAGCGTCGCCGCCGCGGCCGGCGTGGCGAACGCGTTCGCACCGGTCTTCCTGTTCGACAACTGGCCCCATCCCCTGGGCGTGGTGCCCAGCCATCAAACCCTGGCCGCGGCGATCTACCACCGGCCGGATTTCGTTGCTGCCCACGCCCATCGCGTGGCGCCCACGCCGCCCGCCTTTGTGCTCGACAACCAGCGCCTGTCGCCGTATCGAGACGAGAGCGACCGCTTCGACAATCGCTACCTGGCCCGCCTGCCCGGGACCGACAGCATGGAGAGGCTTGGCATCAAGCGCGTCCTCTACGTGACCGCGTCGCCCGAGTCCCACGAGCTGGACGACCTGAATGATGATTTCGTAGCCCTGAAGAAGAAGGACATCGACGTGAAGATGGTCGCTCTTTCGGACTTCGCGCCCGCGTCCGCAGAGCTGCTGCAAACCAACCACATCCCGCCCACGGATCGTACCTACTACTACGGCGGCCATCCCTACGGCGGCGTGTTCTTCTGGTCGAGCTACCACTGGTACTCCTCCGCGTACTCGGGCCGCTCGTGGAGTGGCAGCCTGCCCCGATCCGTGTCGACCGGCCAAAGTTTCGCGCCCGCGCCGCGCCCGACCCTTTTCTCGTCGCGCACGGTGGGCGGACTTTCGGGCGTCGGCAAACAGAAGCCGAGTGGCTTCGGCCGGGTTTCCTACCGCGCGGGCGGCGGCGGCTTCGGACGCAGCGGATCCTTTGGCCGCAGCAGCTTCAGCGGCTCGGGTTAGGAGAACTTCGTGGACTACACATTCTTCGGCGTGCAGATCGCAATCAAGGCCTTCTTCAAGGATCCCTTGCGCCAGCAGTTGGCCAAGGTCATCGCCGAGTCGGATGCCGACCAGACCCTGTTCGAGAAGCGCGCCTTCTGGAAGAAAGTGGCGGCCGTGGGCAACCAGGCCATGCCGGTGTTCGAACTAGGCTACTGGGATCTCATCCGCGGCGGCAAGGCCCAGGAGGAATTCGAAACCTGGTGCTCCGAGATCGAGGGCGCGCTCGCTTCCGAGAAGGAAGAGATGGGCGCGCAGGCCGACGAGGTCAACCGCCTGTCCGCGAACAAGGACTACATCTTGCTCACCGCCGCGGTCCTGGTCGAACGCGGATCCAACAGCGACCTCACCTTGGGCGAGCGCTGCGATCTGCCCGAGCCTGAATACTTCACCCGCCAGACCTTCGCCAAGCTGCTGGCCAGTTTTCCCCTGCTCAACTTCGGCAACGTGCAAGCCGACGCGGTCTACCTGATGCCCGGCAGCGAGGACGACGGCTTCTCGCAAGAAGACCTCCTCGGCGGCGGCTACGAATATTTGAAGCCGCTCACTTGAATCGCTCGATTCAGCCAGCCAGACGAAGCAACGAACTGCTCAAGGCTTCGCAAACTTGTTCCATGCGGCTGGCGGCGGCGGCATTGATACGTCCACCGACTTCGCCCTGGGCATAGAGAAGAAGGGTGACGTGGCTGTCGACGATGACGGGAGAGACCAGCACCTCGGTCGGCGGCTGGCAATGAAGAGCGGCCCACAGCGGACCTTGCACGGCCATGCCATCGGGTGGCGGCAGGCCCCGGAAGGTCGCACGCCGGCTGCGGGCGATGCGAAAACAAGAAGGCAGCGAGAGCGAGAAGGTCATGCTCTCGACCGCGGGTCGCACCAGCCCGTCGGAAAAACCGAAACGCCCGCGCGCGACCGCGCCGGCCACGGAGAACATGGCGCCAACCCCAAAACAGGCACGCATGAAGGTGAACAGGCTGTCCGAGAGATCTTGCTGATCGCTGGCAAAGCGAATTTGATCCACGGCAAGCTGCGCGCCCGCGCCGGTGATGGGCACCACCAGGGGCGTCAGCGGATGGCGCGACGCCACCCGCGACGGCCTGGGCGGCGTGCGATCGTCGAGCGGTGGAATGTACGTCAACGGCGTCGGCGTGAAACAAAGCGCATCTTCCATCACCTCGACAGGTGCTCCCGGTTCATGCGTGGTCGTGCCGGGAGTAAGCGGCGCCAGACGGATCCCTTGCGGCGCCGCCTTGCGGTGGCTGCGCAACGCCGGCCGGATGTCATCGACCTCGGGCGGCGACTTCTTGGACGTCGTTTGGTGTGGGGCCGGCAAAACCACCACGGCCGGATGGGCCGCCCCGGGCTTGCCCTTGCGTCGCACGCCGTAGAGAAGTTCAAGGTGGTGGGCAATGGCGAGTTCCGTGGCCACCATCGGATCGACCGTGGCGCCAAGAATGAACGCCAGCCTGTCGAGGGCACGCGGGTTGGCCGGGTTGGCCATGGCGACCGCCACCCGGCGGCGGTTGGTGAGAAACAAGGGAATGGCCTGCAGCTCGACCGCTTGGTGAACGACCAGCCGCCGCCGCAGCGCCAGTTCGGCGCGCGCGAAATCCGCCTCGAGCGCGGGCGGCACGCCGAATTGCTCGGCCAAGGCCAGCGCGACCTGATCGTTCGTGAGCCTGGAGCTTTCGACGAACCACGTCCCCAGGCGCACACCCCGCGCGTGTTGCTGAACCAGCGCCGATTGCAGCTCGGCCTCGGTGACAAGGCCACGTTTGATCAGAATTTCACCCAGCCGCATGCCTGCCTCGTGTTTTTTGCACGCGCCGTCGACTCGTTTCGTTAGGTCGATTACCCGTCATCTCACGAATGCTATCGGCACCTGCAAAGAGGTTCTGAAGCCCGGTTGCGGCCGCTGTGCTGTTCTGGTCAGCCACGTTGGGAAAGACCTTGCGTCCAAAGACGTGGTGCAAGAACATGCACCCGAAAACACTTTGTCGACCCCACCCCAGGAAGGCCATGGCCATGACCGCCAAGAGATTCGCGATTGTCTTCATCTCCGTTCTGCTGCTGTCGTCGAGCGCACGGGCCTCGAACCGCGAAACCAAGGAGCGCGCGGCCAAGCGCGCATGTCTGAATGGAGATCCCACGAAAGGCGTGCAGATCCTGACCGATCTCTATATCGGCAGCAACGATCCGACCTACATCTACAACCAGGGTCGCTGCTTCGAACAGAACAACCGATACGAAGAGGCGATCGGGCGCTTTCGCGAATATGTGCGCAAGATCTCGGGCGGACCCAACCCGAACAAGGCCGATATCGACGGTGCGCAGAAGCACATCGCGGACTGCCAGGCCGTGCTCGCAAAGCGGGATGGCGAAACGCCGCAGCCCGCGGCGGCGGAGGCGCCCAAGCCCCCTGCGCCTCAGCCGCAAGCGCCGCTGCCCACGGCCGCGCCAGCGCCAGCCATCGCGGTCCAGCGAACGCCACAACCTGACACACATCAAGGGTCCGGACTGCGCGTCGCGGGCGCCGTGACCGCGGCCGTGGGTGTCGCCGCGCTGGCGGGCGGCGTAGCGCTGAACCTCAAGGCCAACAGCATGATCGGCGACGTGGAAAAACACTACAGCGCGAGCACCTATTCATCGAGCAAGGACTACAAGACCTTCAGCCAGGTCGGTTACGGCGTTGGCGTTGCCCTGATTGTGGGCGGCACGGTCATGTACTACCTGGGATGGAGGGCGGGCGTGACGCTTGTTCCAACCGTGGCGTCAGGCAGCGCGGGCGCGGTTTTTACAGGAGCATTCTAATGATGACCTTCACTCTCGTGCGACTTCGTCCCGTCCGCTTCACGCGCAACCTCGCCGTTGCGCTGGCGCTTATGTCTTGTGCCGGCTGCTACCGCGACCTCGACATTTCCAAGATCGCCTGCGACGTCAACGACGAGAGGTCCTGCCCCGACGGATACCAATGCGCCGCTGGAAAGTGCGTTCAGGCACCAGCTGCTCTAGATGCATCGAACGATGGAGCAAGCCCCCAGGTTTCCACGGACTCGAATGGCGTTGATGGCGCGCCGGTCGGGGTTCCAGACACCGCCGGCGTCGATTCGCCGAACATTACGCCGGCCGAGACCGGCAGCACGACTTTCGTGGACAGCGCTACGGACTTCGGAGGAATTCAAGGTGGCGACAGCGGCGCCGACATTGCCCAGGGTCCGTCGCCTGACGCTGGCACCGGCGACCTGCCACTTTCCAGCGCAACAGATACCAGCGACGCACCCACCGTCGACCTCGGAAACCTTAGCATCGACGCCGAAAAGCACACCATCACGGAATTCCCGATCCCGACCGTGGGCAGCTCCCTTGGTGGAATTGCGCTCGGATCGGATGGCAACATCTGGTTTGCCGAATCGGATGGCAACAAGATCGGTCGCATCACGACCGACGGTACGATCGCGGAATTCGATATCCCGACAGCGAACTGCGGTGCCGCAGGCATCACGGCTGGGTTGGATGGCAACGTGTGGTTTATCGAGCATGGACCGGGGACCATCGGTCGCGTTTCACCGAGGGGAGATATCGTAGAATTCCCGAGTCTGAGCAATGATGGCAACGAAATCACGGTGGGACCTGACGGCAATCTCTGGTTCACGGAAAGGCAGTACAACAAGATCGGGCGCATCACCATCGCAGGATCCATCACAGAATTCCCGGCGAAAGCAGGCGACAACCCGGTTGGTATCACCCAAGGGCCCGACGGCAATGTCTGGTACGCGGCCAACGGGGGCTCCAGAATAGGTCGCATGACGACCACTGGAACCATCACCGACTTCCAAACGACTACAGCGATCAGCGGCCCATACGACATCACCACTGGAGCGGATGGCAACCTCTGGTTCACGGAAGAGCAGGGCAACCGGATCGGATGTATCACGCCTTCTGGATCCGTAACTGAGTTTCTGGTTCCGACGGCCGACAGCCAGCCCGAAGGCATCACCAAGGGGCCTGACGGCAACCTGTGGTTCACAGAGAGAACGGGCAACAGGATCGCTCGCATCACGCCCACGGGAACAATTGCCGAATTCGAGCTTCCAACCGCGAACAGCTATCCGGAAGACATCGCCGTCGGAGCGGACGGCAACTTGTGGTTCACGGAGAGTGGGGGCAACAATATCGGCCGCATCAATCCTTGACCACCGGTTCAGTTCGCCCGCGTAGCCTCCATGTCTTCAAGAATCAAACTCCGAAAGCAGAAATGGGGCAGGCGAAAGGACGGCCCACCCGGTCTCTTGACCTCGGCCATCAAGAAACATCAGGAGGGTCACACCGAGGAAGCAGTGAGGATCTACCGGGAGATCCTGTCCTCCTCGCCAAACCACGTGGACGCCCTGCATTTCCTTGGTGTGGCCGAACATCAGCTGGGCCGTTCGGATCGAGCGCTTGAGCACATCAACCAGGCGCTGGCCGGGATGCCCGATCACCCCGACGCCCTCAACAACCGCGGCAACATTCTTAAAAAACTCGGGCGGCTCGATGATGCCGAGAGAGACTACCGGCGCGCTCTCGCCTTGCGCCCGAACGATCCCAACACCCGGAACAACTTGGGCACCATCCAGCGCGAACGCGGCGACTTGGAGGGAGCGATCGCCACCTATCGCGAGGTCATTGCCGCCAAGCCCGACCATGTGCCGGCCTGGCAAAACCTGGGCAATACCCTGGGCGATCTGAATCGCCTCCAGGAGGCCTTGGACGCCCACTACGAGGCCATGCGCCTCGCGCCCCAGTCCGCCGACTCGTACCGATATCTTGGAAGAATGCTCTACGCCGAAGGCCGGCTGGAGGAGGCCACGGACATCTATCGCCGATGGCTTGCGCTGTTCCCGGAGGACGCGCGCGCCCAGCATTTCGTCGCTGCTTGTACCGGCGAATCGGTACCTAGTCGCGCATCCGACGACTACGTTCGCGCGGAATTCGAAGGCTTTGCCTCCACCTTCGACGGAACCCTGGAGCGACTGGAATACCAGGCGCCCAAGCTCGTCGCCGAGGAAGTGGCGCGCCTTTTCGCCGAAGCGGAGCCACGACTTGCCGTACTCGATGCCGGTTGCGGGACGGGTCTGTGCGGGCCGCTGTTGCGCCCGCGTGCCGCTTTCATGGCGGGCGTCGACCTTTCCGCGGCCATGATCGAGCTGGCCAGCAAGCGATCTGTCTACGACGCCCTGGTGATCGCGGAACTGACGACGTACCTGCGCCAGCACGAGCACACGAGCGACCTCATCGTTTCCGCCGACACCCTCGTCTACTTCGGCGATCTAGGCGACGTCACCGCGGCGGCCGCCAAGTCGCTTCGCCCTGGGGGCGCGTTGGTGTTCACCGTCGAGCGCGCGCAGCCCGAAGACGCGCCGAGCGGCTATCGCATCAATCCTCATGGCCGCTACAGCCACACCAGCGACTATCTGCTGCGCGTGCTGACCCAAGCCGGATTCGTGGACCCATCCCTGCGTGAAGTCCACTTGCGAAAGGAAGCGGGCTTGTGGGTCGAGGGCTGGCTGGTCAGCGCGCGAGCCACCTCATAAGGCGAATTCTGAATCTCCAATGCTGTAATAGTCATCTGAGGGGAAAACAACATGAGCGACCCCATTTTCTGGCACCGCCTGCAATTCGGCTTCACCGCCGCCTACCACTATCTGTTTCCGCAGCTCACCATGGGGCTGGCGCTGTTCATCGTCGTGTTCAAGGTGCTGGCCCGCCGCACCGGCAACGAACGCTACCAAGACGCGGCCCGGTTCTGGATCCGCATCTTCGGCATCAACTTCGCCGTGGGCGTGGTCACCGGCATTCCCATGGAATTCCAGTTCGGCACCAACTGGGCACAGTTCAGCCAACGCGCCGGCGGGGTTATCGGCCAAACCCTAGGCATGGAAGGCATGTTCGCTTTCTTCCTCGAATCCAGCTTCCTTGGCCTGCTCATCTGGGGCGAAGAGAAGTTCGGCCGCAGAATCCACGACCTCGCCGCCTGGGCACTCTTCGTTGGCTCTTGGCTTTCCGGCTACTTCATCATCGCCACCAACGCCTTCATGCAACACCCGGCGGGCCACCGGGTCGCGCTTGACGGCAGCTTTCAGATCGCCAGCTTCCTCGCGTTCCTGCTCAACCCATGGGCCCTGGTCGAGTATGCGCACAACATGATCGCCTCGGTCGTCACCGCTTCGTTCGTGGTGACCGCGGTCGGCGCCTACTACAGCTTGCGAGAAGCCCACATAGAGCAGGCGAAGATCTTCCTCAAGGTCGGCGTCGTCGTCGGGCTGCTCGCAAGCATCCTGGTGGCTTTCCCGACCGGCGACCAGCAGGGCAAGATGGTGGCCAAGCACCAACCCATCTCGCTGGCGGCGATGGAAGGCCGCTGGAACAGCGGAACCTGGGCCGAGATCAATTTCATCGGCCAGCCCGACGTGGAAAACCGCCGCTTGGACAACCCCATCCGCATGCCGGGAATTCTCAGTTTCATCGCCTACGGCTCCTTCGACAGCAACGTGAAGGGGCTCAGCGAATTCCCGCGCGCCGAGTGGCCGACCAGCATCGAGCTGCTCTACTACGGCTTTCACATCATGGCGGGCCTAGGAACCATCTTCATCGCGCTCATGAGTCTAGCGGCCTTCCTGCTTTGGCGAGGCCAACTGGGGCGGGCACGCTGGCTTCTGTGGATCCTGATGTTGGCCTTTCCCTTTCCCTACATCGCAACCACAGCCGGCTGGATGACAGCAGAGCTCGGTCGTCAGCCCTGGCTTGTATACGGGCTTCTGCGCACGCGCGACGGCACCAGCCACCTGGTCCACGGCGGCCAGACCGTCTTCACCTCGCTGGGCTTCGCCGGCATCTTCGTGATCCTCGGCTTCCTGTTTCTGTACCTCATCTTGCGCGAAATCGCCCACGGTCCGGTGCCGCACAGCGCCTCGGCGGTGGAATAGGAGTCGCCCATGGAAATGCTTTGGTTCTGGCTCGTTAGTGTCATGGTGGCCATCTACGCCGTGATGGACGGTTTTGATTTCGGCGCCGGCATCCTGCACCACTTCGTGGCGCGCACCGATTCCGAGCGCCGCCAGGTGCTAGGCGCCATCGGTCCACTTTGGGACGGCAACGAAGTCTGGCTGCTCGCTGGCGGCGGTAGCCTCTTCCTCGCCTTTCCCGCGGTGCTGGCCGCGGGCTTTTCGGGTTTCTACTTGGCCATGTTCATGGTGGTGTGGACGCTCATGCTACGCGGGATCGCCATCGAGTTCCGCAGTCACGTCACCGATCGCATGTGGCGCGCCTTCTGGGACGTTGTCTTCAACTTCGCCAGCGTGCTTCTGCCAGTGTTGCTGGGCGCGGCCCTGGGCAACGTCGTGCGAGGGGTGCCACTCGACCAGACCGGCTACTTCAACATCCCGCTCTTCACCCACTTTGGCACCCACAATCCCGTCGGCATCCTCGACTGGTACACCGTGCTCATGGGCGTGTTCGTGCTCATGACCATCGCCAACCACGGCGCCCTATTCTTGGCCTGGAAAACCGAAGGTCCGGTTCACGAGCGCGCGCGCAGGTTCGCCCTGCCCCTGTCGGTGCTGACCGCGGTGCTGGGCGGCCTGGCGACCTTGGCCACCGCGCAGGTCAACCCCGACATCTACGCCAACCTGCCGAGTGCGCCCCTGGCCTGGATCGGCCTTTTCCTTTTCGTACTCGGGTTGGCCACCGTGTTCTGGGGCCAGCTAACCGGACGCTTTCTCGTCGCCTTCTTGGGCAGCGCTGGCTTCATTCTCGGTCTGCTCGCCGCCACGGCCGCGTGCGTGTTTCCGGTCATGCTCAAGTCCACCCTCGATCCAGCCTGGAGCCTCACCGCCTACAACGCCGCCGTCAGCCACCACGGCCTGGTCACCGGCGTGAAGTGGTGGTTCCTCGGCTTCCCAATCGCCGTCGCGTACTTCGTCTTCTTGTTCCGCATCCACCGCGGCAAGGTGAAAGCCGCGGCGGACGGAAAAGGGTACTGAGCGCATAGGTGCTCAATTCATCGGCGGGTTCAGTAGCGATTCGATCCCTATCCCGCCGGACGGCACAAGCCGGACTGGCAGGACCACACGTCCGCGCGCGGGCAGTCGGCGGTTGTGGTGCAGGGGACGAGACACCTCGGCTCGTTGACCGCGGCGCTGCTGTCGCAGACAAGGCCGCCATCGCAGGTGCCGGTCGAGGTGAAGCTTCCGCTCCCGCAGAGCAGCGAGCCCACGCAGGGCATGCCGGCCTTGCCACAAGTTCCGGCGGCCACGGCCTGCCAATTGAGCGCGCCGTAGTCCGCGAACGAACATGCCATGCCCGTATCTTTCGCCCCCAGGCTCGAAGACAGTTGCGCGACCTGCTGTTGGCCCTTGCAGGTATCCACGGCGATCACCACGGGTGTGACCTGGTTCGCTGGAATCGCAGCCCGCGCATCGAACGACCAGTCGTACAGGCACTTACCGCAGTTCGCGACCATGCAACTGGGATTGTCGACGTGCAGTTCCAGCGTGCCGTCCGCGGCCACGGCGGCGTCACCCGACCAAGTGGCACCGCAAGCACCTTCGAAATTGTAGAGGTCGATCTTGACCTCGCCCGCGTCCACGCGCTGCCAGGCCACGCAGCTTAGCCCGTCTAGCCCGGACTGGTCATCGATGACCATCAAGCCGTAGATGCGAGCCATGGCGGACTTTGCGGCGATGTCCTTCTTGCACGCGCTGCTCGCGAACGTCGTCGACGGGCCGGCGGCTTCCCCTGGCGCGCTGCCATCCGTGGTCCCGGAATCCGCGCCAAGAGGTGCCCCATTGTCCGACCCGCAAGCGGGCAACCATGAAGCCGCCAGGAAGAGCCCGATCCGTGCAAGCGCCTTGGTCCACATAGGACCATCCTACGCCCGCGCGCGGCCTCCGGCGAGAGCACCACCCGCGATCGCGAGTCGAGCCGTGACGATGCCCACGTTGCCCACCGGCCTTCCCCCGGACAGGAGGCCTTCGGCCTAGAGACCTTCAGCGGCCTTGGCAACCGGCCGCGCGTGTGACAGAAGAACGGGCTGCGCCTGGGCAAAGACGATCGGGCGCCACGAGAGCCACCGATGAACAACACCGACGATTTCACATTCCAGGGCCAGGGCACGCTCAAGCGCATCGACACCTTCGTGTCCAAGGCGGGCAAGTCGATCCTCACGCTGATCTTCGAAATCCAAGGGCAGTACCCGCAGCTCATCCCCATCAAGGTCTTTGGCCGGCTGGCGGAGCAAGCCTCGGCCTGGAAGCCGGGCTCGGTCCTGGCCGTGACCGGACGGCTGGGTGGCCGCGACTGGAACGGCAAGGTCTACGGCGACAACGTCGCCACCAGCATCGAAATCGTCAGCGGCGCGGGCGACAAGGACGAAGGCGTCCCGTCCGGCCACGACGCCCCACCGCCCAGCGACGACGACGTTCCCTTCTAGTCACCACGGCGTCACGTCGTAGGACAGGAGCGGGCTCGGCAGTTTGTAGTAGCAGCCACTGTCGGTCTTCCACCCGGCCAAGGACACCAGCGCGACGTGCTTAGCCCGGCAGGGAAGCCTTCCGCTTGCGGATTTTGTCGTTACAATAATCTGCAGGACTGGGGTGGTCCCAGCCAGCCCGAGAACAACTACTTCTGGGGCTGCCTACGCAACAGCATGGAATGGGGAATCGCAAGCTTCGGTGACAATCCGAACGCGCAGAGTTTTCTCGACGAGGCGCTGAACCGCCGCTGGCGCGATTCCTTCGTGCCCTTCGCGGCGTCGCGCGGCCTGGGCGGCGTCGCGGAAGAGGGCAGTCACTACGGCGCCTACGAAAACGGCTACGGCGTGGTGCCGTTCGTAACCGCCAAGTCGCTGGGCCGCGACGTCTTCGCCGAAACCAACTATTTCAAAGAAGCGGTCTTTTTCATGATCTACGCGACCACGCCGGGTTTGACCACCCGCCGCGATGGCACGCAGCTTTGGGATCAGTTTGGATACGGCGAGGACGAAACCTGGAATGAGAATCCGGGCATCGCCACCGAGATGGGCGGGCTGATGACCGGTGCGACCCTCGAATGGGACGGCACGCCCGTCGCGTCCTATGCACGCAAGTGGCTCGCCAATACTGGCAACGGCGGCGACTTCTTCATCGCACCGGTGGCGACCAGTGGCAGCGCCAGCGACTTCTCGGGCCTGCCGCTCGACTACTACGCGCCCGGCACCGGCTATTTCTACCTCCGCAACAAGTGGGGCACCGACGCCACATCCATCGTGCTCCAGCTTGGAAACCTCGACGACCACACTCGCGGCAACGGCAACGGCCACGCACACCTCGACGCCGTCACTTTCCAGATCTGGCGCAAGGGCCGTTGGGTGATGCGCGAGACGGTCGGCTACGAGGAGTCCATCAAGGACTACAAAGGCACCGGGACGACGACCCTGGGCGATACCGTCGCGCACAACGGAATCCTGTTCGGCGGACTGGGCGAGCCCGAGGGTTCGGCCTACCGGGTTGGTCCCGCGCATGTTGTGCGGCTCGAAAGTCGCGCCAACTACGCCTACGCTGCCGTGGATCTCAGCGACGCCTACGCGCTCAACGACCAGACGCGCGGACCGAATTCCTACGTCTCGAAGATCACGCGCGAGTTCCTCTTCGTGCGCCCGCTTGAGGCGCTCATCATTTTCGATCGCCTGGAAGCTACCGGCGCCACGGCGGCCAAGACCTTCCTGGCGCACTTCGAGAAGGCGCCGGCCACCGACGGTGACAGCATGGTCGGAATCGACGGCGACCAAGCCGCGCGCGTGACCACGCTGGTTCCTGCGAACCCGGTCTACCGTGTGATCGACGAGCACAACGGCAACAGCTACGACGTCGAGCAATGGCGTTTGGAGGTGGACTCCAGCGGCGCCGCCCAGGGCTACTTCCTGAACGTGATCCAAGCGCGCGACCAGACCGGCGCAAACCTCGCATCCTCGGTGGCTGAGGATGCGACCAGCTACACGATCACCGTCGTTCATCCGACCAAGGGCAAGGCCGTCGCGACGTTCAGCAAGGGCATGACCACCGCTGGCGGCACGTTCGGCTACACCGCCGATTCAGCCACGACGCCCTTGTCCGCCGCTTTGCTCGCCGGCGTGCAAGGCTTGCACGTCACCAACGACGGCCCAGTGTGGGATCCATAGACCGTCGACATCGGATCCCCAAAGCAGCACCAGACGCATTCTGATAGTGTTCGTCCTGCCCCACCGTGATCCACGTCAGCAGTCTGAGCAAAATCTATCGCGTTCACCGCCGGCCGCCCGGCGTGTGGGCGGCCGTGCGTTCGCTCGTCCATCGCAACTACGAAAACGTGCACGCCCTCGCGGAGGTCAGCTTCCACATCGCGCCCGGCGAGCGCGTCGGTTTTCTCGGCCCGAACGGCGCGGGCAAGACCACGGCGCTCAAGATCCTGTCCGGTCTGCTCTATCCCAGCAGCGGCAAGGTGACCGTGGGCGGCTTTGTGCCGCACGAGCGACGCGTGGAATTCCTGCGCTCCATCACCCTGGTCATGGGGCAAAAGCAGCAGCTCATGTGGGATCTGCCGCCGTCCGAAACCTTCGCCATGAACCGCGCCCTGTTCGACCTACCGAGGCGCGAGGCCGACGCCATTCAGAACGAGCTGGTCGAACTGCTGCAGGTCGGGCCGCTCCTCGGCAAGCCTTGCCGCCAGCTTTCGCTCGGCGAGCGCATGAAGTGCGAGCTGGTGGCCGCGCTCCTGCACCGGCCGAAAGTGCTGTTCCTCGACGAGCCCACCATCGGCCTCGACGTCTCGATGCAGGCCCAGCTGCGCGACTTCATCCGCCGCCACAACGAAGCCACCGGCGCCACCATCCTGCTCACGAGCCACTACATGGCCGACGTGGCCGCCCTGTGCCCGCGGGTGATCGTCATCGACCAGGGCCACCTGATCTACGACGGCGACCTCAAAACCCTGGCCCGCCGAATCCGCCCCGAAAAGCGCATCACCCTGCACTTCGCCTCGGTGCCCGCGCCGGGCAGCCTCGACCGCCTGGGCAACTGCGTGGCGCGCTCGGATTCGCAAGCCACCCTGTCGGTGCCTTCTGCCCAGGTAACCGATGCCGTGCGCGCCGCGCTTGAACAACTGCCCATCTCCGACATCTCGGTCGAGGATCCGCCGCTGGAGGAAATCATGCGCGAATTCCTCGGTGGCGAGCGCCAGGACAGCGGAGGCAAGACCCCGACATGAGGCGCATGCAACAATCGTCGGCCAGCCGAACGCTGAGCGGTGTGCGGCGTTTGCTGCGCGCCTACCCAAGCCTTCTGCGCGTTGGACTCGCAGACATGCTGGCCTATCGCGCCGAATTCCTGGTGTGGATTCTGTCCATGAACATGCCGCTGGTCATGATGGCGCTGTGGACCGCGGTGGCAGCCGACGGACCCATGGGGCGCTTCGGGCAGCGCGAGTTCGTCGCCTACTACCTTGGCATGCTCATCGTGCGCATCCTGACCGGATCGTGGCTGGTGTGGGAGCTGACCATGGAGATCCGGCGCGGCACGCTGGCCATCCGGCTTTTGCGCCCCATCCATCCCTTGTGGGCCTTCAGTGCCATGCAGCTCGCGGCCGTTCCCATGCGTGCCCTCGTCATCTCACCGCTGATTGTGGTCCTGTATTGGGTCGCGGGCGCGCGCCTGCCCATGCACGATCCCGAACGGTTGGCCATCGTGTTCGCGTCCATCGCGGGTGCGTGGCTGCTGCTCTTCCTCGTCATGGCCATCATCGGCATGCTCGCTGCCTACGTCGAAAGCGCGCTCTCGGTTTTCGATTTGTGGCTGGGAGCACAGGCGATTCTGTCGGGATTTCTGGTACCGCTCGAACTCATGCCAGCTTGGGTGGCACGACTGGCGCGCGTGCTGCCCTTCCGCTACATCCTGGGCTTTCCGGTCGAAACCTTGATCGGCCTCGAAAGCGACGCCGTCGCCCTGCGCGAGCTGGGCGTGCAGTGGCTGTTCGTGGCTGGCGCTCTGGGAGTGACGCTGCTCCTGTGGCGCAAAGCCCTGCGGCGATTCGCCGCCTTCGGAGGCTGACGATGCGACAGATCTTTCGCCGCTACGCCCGTCTGCTTTCGGTGCAGCTGCGCACGTCGTTCACCCTGGCTGTGCAATACCGCTTCGATTTCTTCATCGAAGGCGTGCTCGCGCTGCTCTGGTTGGGCATCACCCTGGTGCCCCTGATGGTCGTGTTCGCGCGGCGGGCGACGGTCGCGGGTTGGAGCTACCCCGAGGCACTGGTCGTCGTGGGCCTCTTCTCTGTGCTCAAGGCCGTGCTCGACGGCGCCATCACGCCCAGCCTCAACCACGTGGTCGACGGCATCCGCAAGGGCACGCTGGACTTCATCCTGCTCAAGCCGGCGGACGCGCAATTTCTAGTTTCAACCGCGCGCTTCGACCCCTGGCGCATCCTGGATCTGTTCGGCAGCATCGCCATCGTTGTGTACGCCCTTCGCCGTCTGCACCACATTCCATCGGCCTTGGAGACGCTGGCCGGCTGCGCGCTCTTCTCGGTCGCCATCCTGCTCATCTACTCGCTGTGGATCCTGGTGGTCAGTCTGTCCTTCCGCGTGGTCAAGGTCGACAACCTGTCCTATCTGTTCATGTCCATCTTCGACGCCGGCCGCTGGCCCATCCACGTCTTCAAAGGTGCGCTACGCGTGCTCTTCACCGTGGTCTTCCCGCTCGCGCTCATGACGACCTACCCCGCGCAGGCCCTGCTCGGCCACCTGTCTCTCGCGCACGCGCTGCTCGCGGGCGCCGGCGGCCTGCTCTTCGCCGGCTGCGCCCGCTGGATTTGGATGCGCTCGCTGCACGCGTATACGTCAGCTAGTTCGTAGTCCCGTCCTGTACCCCAACGCCGCCAAGTTCCTTGAGCCATTTCCCCTTGGCTACGCCACCTATGACGTGGGCCTATCGCACCCAAACGGGTCATTCGTGAAAGCACTTTTTAGAGAAAACCTTCCAAAACATAATGCCCCAAGACCATGATACCGCATTACTTCGGAGGCTCTCGACGATGAAGACCTGTCTCACCCACGTTTTCTTTGGTGTTGTCGCTACCGCCGCTTTGTCGTTGCAGAGCTGCAGTTCAAGCACCTCCCCGTCCGGGTCTGGCGGCGGCACAGGCGGTTTGGTCCAATCTTCCGGCGGTGCGAGCTCGGGCGGCACAACCACGAGTTCGTTTCCCTCAGGAGGCGCGCTGTCTAGTGGCGGTAGCTCGGCGAACGGCGGGCAGTCGCAAGGCGGCTCGGTCGCTCAGGGCGGCACCCCTTCCGGTGGTGCCAGCGTCGGCGGGCAGCCTGGATCGGGTGGCAGCGCCTCGGGTGGTAGCCCCTCAGGCGGCAACACGGCGGGCGGTGGCAACATGGGTGGCAGCGCCGCAGGCGGCAGCGCCACGAGCGGCAGCAAGACGGGTGGCAGCCTCACAGGCGGCAGCGCCACGGGTGGCAACCTCACAGGTGGCAACGTCATGGGCGGCAGCAAGACGGACGGAGGAGTCGGAGGCGTCACGGCCACCGGCGGAGTTCCATCGGGTGGCGTGGCAACGGGTGGAAAAACTGCGACTGGCGGCACCGGCGGATCAACCTCTGGCGGAGCGGTCGTCACGCCGGCCACGGGCACCTACCCGGTGTCGGCGGGAAAACCCACCATCTACATAGCGGGAGATTCAACCGTCCAGACCTACGCCGCCAACCCGAACAACCAAGAGGGCTGGGGGCAGGAACTTGCGAACTTCTTCACTACGGACGTTGCGATTGTGAACGACTCCATCGGCGGCAGAAGTTCCAAGTCGTTCATTGATGAAGGGCGATTGACCCAGATCCTGGGGGTTATCAAGGAAGGTGACTACCTCCTTGCCCAGTGGGGAATCAACGATCGGTACACGAGCGATGCGACCCGCTACACCAACCCAGCCACCACCTTCAGAACTTACATGCAGCAGTATGTCGACGGCGCCCGCGGCAAGAACGCCATCCCGGTCATCATCACGCCCACACCGCGCTTGGACTACCAGAATGGTGTTTTCAACAATGACTACGTGGCCTATTGCGCGGGCGATGCGGCTGTTGCGGCCTCAACCAACACCCCACTGATCGATTTGCAAACCATGGCACTCGCCTACTACACCAAGCTCGGCATCACGGCGGTACAAACAACCATCGTCTTGGTTGAAAATGGCCAGCCCAACGTGCTGCACTACCAGAAACAGGGCGCCTACGAGATGGCCAGGCTGGTGGCGCTCGGTATCCAAGCGCTCAATCTCCCAATCTCGAAATTCGTGATTCAGGCCAAACTAGACGGCGGCTAAGAGCCGGTCCAAGTGCGTGCGGCTTCAGGCCAAAGCCTTCTTTGCCTGAGCTAGCCAAGAACGAAGACCGGTGGCGTCCTCGGGAACTGGGTGATCGCTCAAGGCCTCGCCTACCATCTGCGCTGTGGTCGTGATGCTTCGATCTGCAAGAATCCGCTGAGCCTTGGCCTTGCCTAGGGACTCGCTGCCAGTTTCCCCCATCAAGGCCAGAATCCATGCTTCGAGGACCGGGACCGCGGTATCTCCAACGACTTGAATGTCCGAAAAGAGCGCGCGGGCTCGATCGATGGCGTTGGCAATGATTTCAACCCGGTCGGGATCGTCATCCTGATCGCGCACGAAAGCCACGACTTTGGCACCGCGCTCCTTGGCGTCCAGGACCAAGCCAAGAACGGCTCGTTCCTCATGGGAGCCGCGGATGACTCCGCGGTTTGCCGGAAGGCGACCGTGATCGGTGTATTTTCGTATGCTCTTCCAGATTTGAGCGCCGAGGATCTTCCACCCATCGGGACGAGTGCGGAGAAGAAGTGCCTTGCTGACTCCAGGCTCGTCGTCGCTCTGATACGCTGGCTCTCCAGCCCAGCTTCCCAATTCGTTGCGTCCTTCTCCGCCTAGGAATACGAGGACGTCGCTCATTCGCGCGCAACTCCCTTGAGCAAAGGCGCCTCATCCTTGCCATTGGCGTAGCTCAACCACAGCTCGCCGAGGGCGTAGACCTTGGAGCGATCAACGAATCCAGGGGTCGCCTTGATCGATACACAATTTGTCCCCCGCTCGTCCCGAGTCACCACGGTGACTTCTTCTGGCTTCATCTCGTTGATAACCAGGGGGCTGTGGGTTGCGATGACGACCTGAGCGGTCTCTGAAATCTTGCGCAAGATCTCCATCACGTCACGGATTCGCGAGGGATGGAGACCGTTCTCCGGCTCTTCGACGAGAAGAAGCGAGGATCCGCAGTACTGAAGCGCGGCGAACCCGAGGAAGTAAAGCAAACCCTCGCTCATCTCGGAAGCGCTGATCCTCGTTCCGTCCTTAAGCGTGGCCATCACGGCCTTCCGTCGGCCGTCCATGTTTGAAAGGCCGATCCCTTTCATCGTGGGAAACAGATCGAGAGCCCGCTTCTCGATGGCTTGGAAGGCCTCGCGATCACGATTGAGAATGGCATCGTACACGGCAGCCAGTCCCTGGCCTCGCTCATCGGCGAATCGAATGCCCTCGGATTCTGGAAGAAGTGGCGCGGCTTCCCGGAGTGCGTCTGGGTCGAAGCGCACGAGGGTGGCGGGGCCGATTTGCCCCTCTAACTGCGAGAGAAGAATTGCGAAATCACCCTTGACGAGCTGAGAAGTCCACAGGCGACTTTCCCCAACCAGCGCACGCGGTTGTCCCCCCGACAACATGGGACTGCCATAAGTAAGGGCATTCTCGAATAGCTTGCCGCCCTCGCGAAGTACCAAGTATGCGTCCGAGTTTCCGTAAGTGAGGGTGACACTGCCATCGACAGTTGCTTCGCTCAGAAATGGCGAGAACGGCAGAAACCCTCCCTTTTCATCCTGCGTGAATCCCTTGGTAGCAAACTGAGTCGCCGTGCGAAGAGCGCGCAGGATCGTGCTCTTGCCGCTGTCGTTGGGGCCGATCAGGGCGTGCAGCCGGGTGAGGTTGACCTCGGCCTTCTTGACGCAGCCGCAGTTCTGAATCGTCACCTTCTGAATGGGCGTGTGGGGCATCGCCGCGGAAGTATAGATCAAGTGGCGAAACACACACCCATCGCCAGTTTGCCCGTGGAAAAAGGCCGCGCCAAGCACGTCCGCACCTGCTACCTTACGCTGCCCTGGCCGCGATGGCGAAGGCGGGCTTAGCCCGGCGGAGCCGAAACGCGGGAAGGCAAGGAAACCCTCCAAGGGTTTCCTTATCAACGATGGCGAAGGCGGGCTTAGCCCGGCGGAGCCGAAACGCGGGAAGGCAAGGAAACCCTCCAAGGGTTTCCTTATCAACGATGGCGAAGGCGGGCTTAGCCCGGCGGAGCCGAAACGCGGGAAGGCAAGGAAACCCTCCGAGGGTTTCCTTATCAACGATGGACGAAGAGCAGCACAGACGTTTGCGCGCAGAGGTCGCCACGCGGCGGACCTTTGCCATCATTTCGCATCCGGATGCGGGCAAGACCACACTGACCGAGAAGCTGCTTCTGTACGGCGGGGCCCTGCACATGGCCGGCGCGGTTCGAACGCGGGCCGGCGGGCGCCACACCGCCAGCGACTGGATGGAGATCGAAAAGCAGCGCGGGATCTCGGTGTCGTCGAGCGTGCTCCAGTTCGACTACAAGGGCCGGCACATGAACCTGCTCGATACGCCTGGACACAACGACTTTTCCGAGGACACCTACCGGACGCTGTCTGCCGCGGACACCGCCATCATGCTCATCGACTGCGTGAAGGGCGTGGAACCGCAGACCATCAAGCTCTTCCAGGTCTGCCGCATGCGTGGCATCCCCATCGTGACCTTCGTCAACAAGATGGATCGCGACGGCAAGGATCCCTTCGAGCTGCTCGACGAGATCGAGCGCGTGCTCGGCATCCCGTGCAGCCCCGCCAACTGGCCGCTCGGCACGGGCGACACCTTTGCAGGCGTGTATGACCGCTGGATCCAATCGGCGCTGCTTTTCGAGGGTGGCTCGCGCGCGCAGCGGGTGGGCATGCACAAGACCGACTTCGACTCCGAGGAACTGCGCGAAGCCATCGGCGACACACGGCTGGCCAAGGCACACGAAGATATTGCCCTGCTTGAAACCGCGGGTACGACGTTCGACCGCGACAAATTTCTCGCCGGCCAAATGACGCCGGTCTTTTTCGGCAGCGCCATGACCAACTGCGGTCTCGATCCGCTGCTCGACCACTTCGTCGACCTGGCGCCGCCGCCGCGCCTTCGCTTGACCACGACAGGCACGCTAGAACCCGACCTCCCCAGCTTCTCTGGCTTCGTCTTCAAGATCCAGGCGAACATGGACCCACAGCACCGCGACCGCATCGCCTTTCTGCGCATTTGCTCGGGCCGCTTCGCGCGCGGCATGGACGTCTTGCACGTGCGCACAGGCAAGCCCCTGACGCTGGCGCGCTCGGTGCAGTTCATGGCGCAAGAGCGCACCGTGGTCGACGAGGCCTACTCGGGCGACATCGTGGGCCTGTGGGATCCCGGAGTGCTGCGTATCGGCGACAGCCTGTGCGACGGCGAGCCGGTGGAGTTCGAGGGCATTCCGCGCTTCTCGCCCGAGCACTTCGTGCGCGTGCGCCTGGCCGATCCCATGAAGCGCAAGCAGCTCAAGAAGGGACTCGACCAGCTCTCCGAAGAAGGCGCCGTGCAGCTCTTTTTCGATCGCAGACGCCTGGAGCGCGATCCCATCCTGGGTGCGGTGGGCGTGCTGCAATTCGAGGTCATCGAGCATCGCCTGCGCTCGGAATACGGCGTGCGCGTCGGATTCGACCGCCTGCCCTACCGCTATGCGCGCTGGCTCGAAGGCCCAGATCTCAACCTCGACAAGCTAGAGCTGCCCGGCCGGCAAAGCTGCGTGATCGACGTGGAAGGCCGGCCGCTGGTGCTGTTCGAAACCGAATGGCTGCTCCGTCGCGCCGAGGACGAAAACCGTGGCGTGAAATTCATCTCGGCAGTCCAGCCCGGTCGCAGCAACCGCTCCGCCGCGTAGCGCAAGCCCACGGCGCTGTCGGCCTGCATGAGATCGATTCCATCTCTCGTTGTGGGGCCAAATTTCCTTTATCCACGCCACGGCCAATCGTAAGGTGTTAGTCGACTTCGAGCAGGTTCTTGAAATGAAGAAAGCAAAGTGGTTCTTTCTCGCGCTTGCACTGATCGCCTCGTCCAATTGCCGGGTCAATGGCGATGGTTTGCCCAAAGTTGCCGAGCTTGGCACAGGAAGCGGCGGTGATCTCGGCGCCGGAGGAGCGCAAGATTCAAAATCGGCAACAGTCGAGGCGGGCGGCCTTGGCTCGGGCGGCGCGGGTGGCGCGGTCGGCTTCGATGGTGCGACCAGCTCTGGTGGCAGGACCAGCTTCGGTGGTGCAATCGGCCTGGATGGCGCGACCAGCTCAGGCGGCGCGGCGGACTCCGACGCTGCATGGAGCTCTGGCGGAGGAACCGTCTCGGGCGGAACGCTAGGTTCCGGCGATACGACAGGAACTGGCGGCGCGGGTGGTGCGGGCGGTTCGCCGAGCCTCGACGCTGCCAACGACAGAACCGACGTGCCCATCGGCGACGTGACGCCCGAGACATTGACGGACGGGGTTGCTGATGTCCCGGCCGATGAACGAAAGCTCGATGTTCCAGAAGATCCAGCCGACGCGAAAGACGTCGTGGAAGCCGCCAGCCCAGACAACCGTCCCACCATGACCCTGGTGTGGTCCGACGAGTTCAACGGCCTAGCCAAGACCGGCGTCAACCCCGCGAAATGGAGCTACGTCACCTGGGGGCCGGGCCAGGTGAACAACGAGGCGCAGGCGTACACCAGCCGATTGGAAAATGTTTTCCAGGACGGCGCTGGCAACCTGGTGATCCGCGCACTCAATACGCCCTTTGCCGGCAACGCGTACACCTCGGGGCGGATCGAATCGAACGGGCATTTCTCCTTCAATACGGGCCGCGTCGAGGTCCGCGCCAAGCTGCCCCAGGGAATCGGGTCTTTCCCCGGCATCATTGGCATGGGCACTATCGGCACCTGGCCGCAATGCGGGGAGTTGGCGCTTATGGAACAGTACGGCCAGGACAAGAGCTGGTTCTACGTCGCCGCCCACGCGGGTAGCGCTAGCGGCTCGGGTGACACCGGCAATGTGAAGTACACGTTTGCGAGCACCACCACCGCCAGTAGCGACTTCCACGTCTATTCCGTCGACTGGTACGCCGACCACATCGTGTTCCAAGTCGACGACATCGAGATCGCGCGCACCACCTTCGCCACTTCGTCGCCCTTCTACACCATCCCGGAGTACCTCATTCTCGACCTCGCCCTCGGTGGCACCATGGGTGGCACCGTCGACAACAACGCCTTTCCCATGGACATGATCGTGGACTACGTCCGCGTCTATTCCTTCTAGTCATTCGGAATCCAAAGTGACTCCGTCTTTCTCGCAGAGGGTTCGCACCAGGTTCCGCTTGGCCGAATCCAGGTGGACGGATGCCTGTTTGGCGTCTTCGGCTCTGTGCAAGGCGCACGAACACAAGGTGATGATCTGGTGGGCGACCTGCAGATCCGGAGACAGCGCGAGCGCCGAGCGCGCGCGGTCGATTGCCAAGGCATAGTGATGCCTGATCCAGGCGAGCTGGGCTTCTTTGACCAGGGCCTGCGCTTCCGCGGCTGGGTTCGCGACAGGAGCTGGTGCGATGGTCGGTGCAGGCGGCTGCGGATTGGGCGGAGAGGGCGCGCTGGGCATCGGCTGCGAGACTGACGGGGGCGATGGCATCCGGCGGGCGCTCTTCTCGGTACCTGGGTGAAGCGCGGCAGACGCCTTATTCTCGTTCGACGGAGGATGAGCGATGACGGCCGAACCCGCGGCCGGGCTGGGAGGCGCCGCGACCGCAGGCAAAGGCGCAGCTGGCGCGGGATTGGTCGACGGAATGGCAGCCGGCGGCGGAGTCAGGCGAGCGACCGCGGGCGCTGCCTGGTGCGAAGCTTCGATCGTCGACTTTTCGCGCTGGCGCCACAGGGCGAAGCCGGCGCCAACCAGGACAACAAGTGCCAACCCGACCATGAGACGCCGTTTTATGCGCGCGCGAGCGCGGTGAAAGCGCGTCGTTTTCGAAAAGTTCCTGGCTTCAAACGGATCAAGGCGCGACTCCGTAAGGTCGAAGCCAGCCTCGTGGATTCCAGGGAGCTGCTCCGCATCTCGAAAAAACGCGCGATCCCCCACGCAATTGCGGAGAGCGTCGCCGAAATCGTCGGTGCTAGCAAAACGATCTTCGGGGTTCTTGGCCAAGCATTTCAGCACCACGGCGTCGGTATGCGCGTCGATCCCGGCGTCCGGCGCGCGCTCGCTGGGTGGAATCACCGTGCCGGTCACGTGGCCAGTCAGGATCTCGAGCAGCGATTTCCCGGTAAACGGAACCACCCCCGTGATCATTTCGTAGAAGACGGCTCCGAGCGCGTAGATGTCGCTGCGGGCATCGGCCGGCTGCTCCTGCGCTTGCTCGGGCGACAAGTAGTACGGCGTACCGCAGACCACGCCCGCGCGTGTGGCGGCGCTGGGACCAAGATTCAGGAACTTCGCCACGCCGAAATCGAGCAGCTTGGCCACATCGTAGTTCCCCTCGGGCTCGACCTTGAAGCGAACACCGTCGTCGTCGGATGGGTCGGCCAGACGGCGAACCACGCGGCGGCGTCCCTCGCGGCTGACCAAGAAGATGTTCGCGGGCTTAAGGTCGCGATGAACGATGCCAAGCTCATGGGCCGCGCCCAGGCCCCGCGCCACCTGCCTAAGAATGTTCACGGCATCGAAGAGCGCCATCCGACCCACACGGCGCAGACGGTCCTCTAGGTTTTCGCCCTCGAGGTACTCCATCACCATGAACACCATCCCGTCGTCCGTGGTGCCGATATCGGTCACGTCGATGATGTTGGGGTGGCGGATGCGGCTGGCGGCTTTGGCCTCAAGCAGAAATTGCTCAATGCTTTCGGTCTGCTTGGCGAAACGATCGTGCAGGACCTTGATGGCCACCGGCTTTTCCAGCACCACGTGCTGGGCGCGGTAGACCACGCCCATGCCCCCCTCGCCGATCACGCCCAGGATCTCGTGATCCTTGAGCCGCATGCCGATGCGAGCCACGACCTCCGGCGCGAACAGGGGCGTGCTGTCTTCGGGGCAGAGAGCAAGCGTCCCGGCAAAACTACCGCCACAATGGGCGCAAATGCGGATGGTGCCCATATCTACCTATCTTGTACTCGGCAAGTCCCCTTTTGAAAGTTAGAAGAATCTCCACTACGAATTGGCCTCAAGAAAAGGCAGCGCCTTTTCCAGGAAGATGCGCGGCCCCGTGGACATGGCGGCGTGGCCCTGCCCGCGCAGGGTTTCCACCTGGCTGCCTGCCAGTGCCCTGCTGGCCATCGCGCTGGCCTCGTGGAAGTGCGCTGGGCTGCGGCTGCCCACGAGAAAAAGCGTCGGCACGCGCACGTGGCTAAGACTCTCGGCGCGAAAACGGTAGGTGTTGGCCACCGCGACTTCGCGCGGAATGGTGTGCGCGGCAGCAAGCCGCACGGCCCAACTCGACGTGCGGCGCATGTTCTCGATCTCATGATCGCTCAAGCCAATCAATTCGCGCATGAAGGCTGCCACCACGCCGTCGCGATCTTCCGCGGCAAGCAGCCTGTCCATACGCGCGACCAGATCTGCCGCGAGGCTGAGTCCCTTACCGGGCAATGCCAAGGGCGGTTCGTAGAGCACCATCTTGGCGATGCGCGCGGTCAGCCGCGACGCCCCAAGCGAGCAGATCGCGCCGTACGAATGCGCCAGCAGGAAGGCCGGCACCTCTGTCGACTCCAGCACCGCGACCACGTCCTCGAATTCCCGCTCGATGTTGTACACAGGCCCGTCGCCGCTCTCGCCGCGGCCGCGGCGGTCGACCATGAGCAGGGTGAAGTGCTCGGCCAGCTTGCTCACCACCCCGCCCCAGCGTGTGTGGTCCACGGTGGAACCATGCACCATCACCATCGGAGGCCCATGGCCGCGGCGTTCGTAGGCGATGGAGGTTCCGTCCTTGGACCGTACCGTTTCGATGGCAGGCATGTGGGTCGTGCTAAGGTGGCGGGAGTTTACGCCACATGATACCGATCAGCGACGACAACCCGACGTTGCGCTTTCCCCTCGTGACGGTCTTGCTTCTCGTGGCCCTGGGCCTGGTGTGGCTGTTCGTGCAAGGCGCGGGATTCGACCCCGTTCGCCTGTCCGAAACCGTGTGCAACTTCGGACTCGTGCCAGGGGAGATCACCCAGCAAGCCAAGGTCGGAACCGCCGTCCCGCTTGGCATGGGGCTCTACTGCGTTGTCGATCGCGACCCGATCAATTTCATGACCCCAGTCCTTTCCATGTTCTTGCACGGAGGCTGGGCGCACCTACTCGGCAATGGCCTGTTTTTGTGGGTCTTTGGCAACAACGTGGAAGACAGCATGGGCCGCGCGCGTTTTCTCATCTTCTACCTTCTGTGCGGCCTGGCAGCGGCCTTCGCCCAGGTCGCCATCGATCCCGCCTCGCCCGCGCCCATGGTCGGGGCCTCGGGCGCCATCTCGGGCGTGCTCGGCGCCTACTTGATCCTCTACCCTCGCGTGCGCGTACACGTGTTCGTGGGATTCTTCCTGCTGTCGCTGCCGGCCTATTTCGTCTTGCTGATGTGGATCGGCTTACAACTGTTTTCCGGGTTGCCCCAGGTGACATCCATCCATCACGTAGCTTCCTCCGGCGTCGCGGTGTGGGCGCACATCGGCGGCTTTTTCGCTGGTGTGTTGCTGGTGAAATTCTTCGAAAACCCCGAATTGGTCCGCGCGCGCACCTCCATCCGGCGGCGCAACTATCCAACCCATTGGTGAAGGAGATACCTTGGCACGCGCATTTCTTCGCATCGCCGTGGCAGTCGCCGGATGCGTTGTCCTGACCCAGGGTGGGGCGCGCGCAGGCGAACAATCCTGCCGCGAACCGGGCGACACCCGCATCTGGTGGTCGCCGCTCGCGCCCACGGCGGGCAGCCCGCTGCGCATCTTGGTGGTCAGCGAGGATGTGCGCGAAGGCGAAATCCAGATCACCCTGCCGGACCGAGGCACCGAAAAGATCGCGACCTCCAAACGCGGTGGACCGCCCTTCAGCTTCGCCGCCGAGCTGCGCGCGGCCACCGCCGGCAACCTGCGCGTCGAGCTCGTCAAGAACGGCGAGCCCATCGCCTGCCACCGCATCTCCGTCGCGAGCAAAGGCCACGCCACGACCCCGGCGCGTCCCGATACGCCAGGAGCTTGGCGAGCAACGCAGGAATGGAGCCGCAACACCGAGAACTTCTTCTCGGCCTGGATCGAGCGCATGTTCGATGCGCCGGCGGATGCTTCCCTCGGATTTCCCTCGCTGGCACCGGTGCTGCACGACCCTACTCGGAATTTTCTGTGGGGCTACCTCGGCCTGCGCGAGGACGATCCAAAAAATCGAGACATCCCACGCGCCGTGCCCGACTGCGCCGACCTGCCCTACTACTTGCGCGCCTACTTCTCCTGGAAACTGGGCCTGCCCTTCGCGCTACGCGACTGCGATCGCGGCAAGAGCGACCGCGCGCCCAAGTGCGGCACCCTCCTGCACAACGAACAAGCGGACGAACGCATTCGCGGCGGCGGCACGCTCGAACGCTTTCGCAGCTTTCTGCGCGTGCTGGCCAACCGGGTGCATTCGGGCAGCGCGCGTACCGCTCTCGACGACGACGAGACCGATTTCTATCCCGTGGCGCTCACGCGCACGGCCCTGCGGCCGGGCACCATCTATGCCGACCCCTACGGCCACGTGCTCATGGTCGCAGCCTGGGTCGAGCAAACACCCGAGCACGGCGGATTGCTCTTCGCCGTCGACGGCCAACCCGACAATTCGGTGGGCCGCAAGCGCTTCTGGGAAGGAACCTTTCTGTTCACCAGCGATATCAAAAGCGCCGGCCCTGGCTTCAAGGCCTTTCGTCCCATCGTGCGCGGCCCGGACAAGACCCTTGTGCCCTTGCCGAACAGCGCGCTCGGCGCCGATCGCCGCTTTGCCCCATTCTCCGTCGAGCAAGCCCGGCTCGATCGCGAGACCTTCTATGCCCGCGTGGCCAAAATCATCAACCCGGCTGGCCTCGACGCGCGCGCGGCTTACGCCGAAACCATGAACGCGCTAGTCGAGCAGCTCGCCACGCGCCTGGGATCGGTCGACAACGGCGAGCGCTTCATGCACGACAAGAACAATCCCGTCGTGCCCATGCCCGCGGGTCCGAAGATCTTCGAAACCGTGGGGCCGTGGGAAGACTACGCTACCCCGTCGCGCGACATGCGCCTGCTCATCGCCTTGCGCGTGCTCACGGGATTGCCCGCGCGCATTTCCGAGCATCCGGAACTATTCGTGCTTGGTGGTCGCAAGCCCGCCGAGGTGCGCGTCGAGATCGAGGCCCTGCACGAAAAGCAGATCCACGAGCGCGCCATCGAATACCGGCGCAGCAACGGATCGATGTTCCGCCTGACCGTGGCCGATATTCTGGCGCGCCGGCCAGCCCTGGAAATGGCCTACAACCCCAACGACTGCGTCGAGATTCGCTGGGGCGCCAGCCTTGAAACGCCCGATTTCGCGACCTGCACTCGCCATGCGCCCGAGGAGCAACGAGCGCGCATGCAGGAATACCGAGCCTGGTTTCACGAGGCCAAACGGCCGAGTCGTTGACGTACGCCACGGGCATCGCGTGGGCTTCCCACGCGACTGATCGAGCCCCGCGGCGCGCCATCAAGAAATGGCCTACCTTGTGCGCCAGTGCTCACCTACGCCCACGCACCAGTTTGCGCCCCATGAAATGTTTTCTTAGTGCTGCCGATGTATGTCCTATGATCCTGACAGAAACTCTCATGATCTGGGCTGGCCGATTGTTTGCAGGCAAAAGCAACGGGGAAGAATGGTGACTGTCCGAAAAGGCAATGCAGGCTTCACGCTGACCGAGGTCATGGTGGTCGTGGTGATTCTCTCTCTGCTTGCCGCGCTCTCGACACCTCTGTTCACACGTGACAACAACGCGCGCAGGGGCCGCGACTGGGCCAAAATCGTCGCACAGCTCCTGCAGCGAGCGCGCTTCCAAGCCATGGGCGACAGGGCAAACATCCACGTTCTGCTCTACCGCACGCGGGTCGACATGTACCGCGAGGAGCCAGCGGGGATAGTCCCTCCCTTCACTTTGCTGAGCACAACCCTTGGGCCCGTGGCCGACGGCACCAGGACCGTGGCGATATGGGACGCGAGAACCGACAGCACTCTGCCCGCGGCACAAACCATTCCGCTGGCCACGTCGGCCATCGCGCCCACATCTCCTGTGCCGGCCAACGACGACATCGTCTTCACTTCTCTCGGGAGTACGGTGAACACGGCTAATTGGCGTGTGTACCTGCGCAACGAACTCTTGCCCGCTGGTCACCCCGATTCCTCCTTTGTGATCAACGTCGGTGGCCTAACCGGCTTCATCTCATCGAACGACAAGGTGACCCTGCCATGAAACGCGATGCAGGTTTCACGCTCCTCGAGGTCATGATTTCCATGCTCATTGGCACCATCGGCCTGATGGGCACGATTGCGGTCCAGCAGTCCATCATCAGCGCCTCGAAGAACGCCAACGACGCGGCGATTGCCATGCGCTTGGCAAGCCAGAAGCTCGAAGAGCTTTCCGCCATGAACACCGACACGCCCGGGGCGGACACCAACATCGGTCTCAAACCGATTTCCAGACCTATTGCTTCCCCACCTATTTGGGCGCCGACAGACGCATCGGGCGCTGGCATACCCGAGTACGTCGATGCCGAGGGCAACTATCTTCGCGACTCCAACGGCTACGCCATCACGCCCGCGGCCAACCAGCTTGGCCGCTTCCGCTGGCACAGGCAATGGAAGGTCGTCGACACGGGCACGGGCTTGCCCTACGTCATTTCCGTCATCGTGACCTACAACAACGACGTCGGCGACCCCAAGACCACCCGCCTCGACATGGAAAGGCGGAAGGGGTCGTGGTGAGGAACGGACGACCAAAGCAGGCGGGCATGACGCTCGTCGAGATCATGATCACGCTGGTGATTTCCTCGATCATCGCGGCCTCGACCTTCATGTTTTTCGCCGGGCAACAGCGCATCTACGAAACGCAAACCAAACTGCTCAACATCCAGCAGAACCTGTGGGCGGCCATGGAGGTCTTGTCACGCTACGCGCGCGCCTCGGGTAGCGGCATGTACGAATGCGTGCGGCCCGCGAGCTATTACAATGCGACCCTCGACGATGGCAGCAGGCTGCTCAGCGGGTTCCCCAGCCCTGGGCCCCTGACCGCCAGCCTGACGGTCAGCCCACAAGCCGGTCTTCGTTCGTACAACGCCACTGCCAACAGCATGCAATGGATCCCTCCGCTGTGGATCGTCAACAACTCCAGCGATGCCGGCGTGGTCGCGGGTACCGATATCATCACCGTCGCCTTCGGAAATCGAACCTCGGGCACCGACGTGGACGCCCCGCTTTCCCTCAATATTGCTACCGCCACCGACGCCATTAGCCTGACCGGGACCAACACGGGAAACATGTTCCGCCTAGGCGAGTTCATCCTGCTACTTTCCACCCCCAATTGGGGCTATGGCGCTGGCCCCAACAATGACCGCGGCTGCACGATGTTCCAGATCACCTCCGATCCGACGGGATCGACCACGCTGGTCCACGCCGCCAACCCCATCAACACCGGCGACATCACATGGAATCCAGGCAGCAATGTGGCCAACATGCTTCCACTCGGAGGCTATGTCAACGGCTCAGCGGGCGTGCGCAATTTCGGACAGCTCGCCTGGGTCACCTTCTTCGTCATGACCGGAACCAACGGCATCCCGAACTTGATGATGCAACAACGGCATCTCGGCGGCACTTCGGGCCAGGCGCAGGTGTTGGCCGAAGGTATCGAGGATCTCCAAGTCTCGTTTGCCTGCGACACAGGCCCTGCACCTGGCTTTTACGACTTGACCGGCCTCAACGGCAGGCTCGACGAGGGAACAAACGACAACAGCCGCCAGTCCGACGAATGGTGGAACAATGTTCCCAATGACAATCTTCCGGCAATCAACACGGACGGATTTTGCAATCTACCCACCGCCATCCGACTGACCCTGGTGGTGCGCACGCTGACGCCCGATGATTTGATTGATGCCGCTTTGACACAGAATGGCCCCATGGATGTCGAGGACCATCGTTACTCGTCACCCAGGCCCACGGACCAGTTCCGCCGCCGGGTACTCACCACGACCGTTTATCCACGCAACAACAAGCCCGAGTGATCCTCGCATGAACTGAGGAGAGCCAAGATGCATACCTCGAACAATTGTCAGACAAGGGGCCGTCGGAAGACGGACAAAGGCGCGATCCTCATGGTGGTGCTCATCGTGATGATCGCACTGCTGGGTCTGGGCATGACTGGACTCTTTCTCACGAGCGGCAGCATCCAGATGAACACCAACATCAACCTGCGCAACCAAGCCCTGGTGGTTGCCGAGGCAGGCATCGAGCGCGCACGCGGAGTCCTCAACAATCAAACGACGGGCTGGGTACCACCAATCCCAACCCTGCTCTTGGGTTCGACGACCTCGGCCGACGAAGTGCCAACCAACGTCGCTGACTGCCAGGGCGCGAAAAGGGGAGCCATTCTGGTCGATCAAATCACCTCCGGTTGTGCGACGTCCCCTACGCCCGCGAACTGCACTCTGCAGAACGTCCCCTATCCCTCGCTGGATCGTCTTGCGGATCTGCCCACGTCCGCCGGCCCGGTCGCACGATCGACCATGGGAAAGTACACCGTATTCATTCGCCAAGATCAGGCGGATTGCCGCATGGGCAACTACACCTGCGAATACGCCGCCGCGGGCACGGGTGGCGCTGACGCCGGCGCGGGTGCGGGCGGCGGGGGCGGCACGAGCGGTGCCACAACCTGCACGGTGCCGACGGGCGTGCCTGCACCCAATGGCTCGCTTGTCGTTCGTTCGGAAGGGGTGGCCTCGGATGGCAGGACGCGCGTGGTTCTGGAGGTCACCATGACCCCAAGCCAGGGCACTGCCCAAGCCCCCCCCACCCCCATGTCAGCGTTGTGCGCCGCGGGTGCCAATGGTTGTGATGACAATTCCTCGGTCCAGAACGGAATCGTGGTCAACAGCAATGTCGCGCAAAATGCACCACCTTCCTACGGAGGAGCCACAAGTTCAGGCGGCGCGCCCGGCACGGGCGGCGCGACCGGCGATGGCGGCGCGGGCGGCGTCGTCACCATGCCAACGGGCCCGACGGGTGGAAGCCCAAGCACCGGAGGCGCAACCGGCACCGGAGGCGCCGGCACGGGCGGCGCCGGCGGCACGGGCGGCACGGGCGGCTCCACTTGTCCCGAGAACGCTTGCCTGAAGATCGCTACCATGGGCATCACCGGGGTCTGGAACTACCGGTGGAACAATCACCCCCCCGCTGGCTACAGCGCGGACGGCAACCAGTTTTTCGGGGCTTGGCTCAAGGCCAATGCCTCCCTGTGCGCAGTCCAGAACATCGATATCACCACAACCCCATTGACCACGCCAGGTCTACTCGACAACGTCAAGATCCTCGTGGTTCTGGACCTTTGTCACACCCAGGCCGCCAAAGACGCCTATATTGCTGCAAAAGGGGCAAAGATGGCGGCGGGCGACAATACGAATGTGGAATACTGGTGCGACCAGCGTCTCCTGGATCCGAGCGAGGGCGACGTTGTCGTGAACTGGGTCAGTAACGGCGGCAGGCTGTCGACGACGATTGGTGTCCACAATATCGGTTACCAAAAAGGCAATACAGGGATCGCCGGAGCTGAGGAGTGGTACCGAGAGGCCTGGAACGTCAACCAGTTCATCCGTCCTTTCGGGATTACCTACTCGACCATCTACACTCCGCCCGCGACGGTCGGCGGAACCCCCGCCTCAAACCAGGTCAGAATATTCTCAGGAGGTAACGTTGTCGTCCCCTATACTAGCTTCACGAACAACCTATATGGTCCCCTTGCGCCCTCTGCAATCGTCGACGGTCCTTTCGGGAAGCTGAACAAGTCTCCGAGCCAAGTGGTAGTCAACGCCGCATGCAGGATCGAGGGATATCCGAACAACCAGTACCCAGGGCAACCCTCAGACTCCGCCACCTTATCGAAATACGCGATCCAGTCCAACGGGGCCTCAGGGCCCACGGTCTTGGGGGCCGCCAAGATCGTGAACAATGGAAAAATCAACGTCTGGGCCGATGAGTGGATCACCTACGACGATATATGGTCCCGTCCCAATGATGCCGATATCTATTGGAAGAACGTTCTTGACTGGTTTCAGAAGGGTTGTACGCCATAGGCTCTAGCCCGCCCTATTGGGCGGGAGGCGGGCGTGCTGCAAGGAACTGACCGCAGATTGTTTCGCCAAGCTCGTCGGAGACGGGATTGTGGTGAACACTGAGGGCTAGGCGCAATGCCGGTCAGATAAGCGCAATATCAACATTGGGGCTAGGCGAACCTCCTCAGATGGACTCGCCCGGTTCGTTTGGAGCCGTGGCCGATGTGGCGGGCGCAGCAGCGGGGCCTGCGTGCGGTGGGGGCGGTGGAGCCGGGGCCGGGGCCGGGGCCGGAGCAGATCGGAAGAGCACACGTCTGAACTCCAGTCACTGACCAATCTCG